>Ga0208492_1000221_pt1 | contig 55597 bp, 39 predicted proteins | sample Subbioar_CSW14AB_FD_184820 | JGI IMG/M metagenome (GOLD analysis project Ga0208492, IMG submission 184820) | Serpentinite rock and fluid subsurface biosphere microbial communities from McLaughlin Reserve, California, USA - CR12Mar_CSW14AB (SPAdes) | ecosystem: Environmental > Terrestrial > Deep... | reverse complement strand
CCTGGACAGGGCCAAACAGTTATAGCAGCACTTTGCAAAATCCTTCTATTCCCAATCCTTCAACAACCGCCACCGGTATTTATACGGTGCTTATTACGAATAGTATTTGTCCTATTACCAGAACTGTATCAGCACTTGTAGTAGCTTACCCTACCTTTACTCCAACCGCAAATAATTATACGATCTGCCAGGGTGGGAATCTTGTTGCAAGCGCGACCATGACCAATAACCCGGCCTTATATACCTATTCCTGGACTACTGGTTCAGGTGGACTGATCTTTAATCCTCATCTTCAGAACACGACCATACAGCCCGCATTGGCACCGGTCAATGTCCCTGTGGCCAATATTGTTTACAGCATTACCGTCACTCCTTCTTTGAATACAGCCTGCGCGGTTACACAAACCCTGGGCATTACCATCAATAATCCCCTGACTCCTACTATTACACAGCAGCAGCCTCTCTGTAACACCTTTAATCCTGTTCAATTAACCGCCGCTCCACCCGGAGGTACATGGGGAGGTAACCCTGCGGTTTCACTCAGCGGTGTATTTAGTCCTACACTGGCGACCATTGGTACAAACGCTGTATCCTATTCTGTGAGCGCCGGCAACTGCATTGTGAGCAATTCAGGAACGCTGCACGTATCAAGGTATCACACCCCTGCCTTAACAAGCACCATAGGATTACGCTGTGTGCAGGATCCCTTATTCAATTTAATGAACATTGTTCAGGATACAGCCACCGGCGGTTGGTCCGGAACACAGGTGGCCAATAATTATTTTAATGCTGCGGGCCTGGCAAGTGGCAATTATATACTTACGCATTTCACCACTTCCTCACCCATCGCCGGTATCTGCGATGCAAGTACCATCCTGGTAGTACCGGTGTTTAACCCGCCTACGCCGGTAATTGCCCCCATAGCCCCATTGTGTAACATCAGTGGCACTGTGGCGCTTAGTGCTACCCCTCTGAACGGGGTTTGGTCCGGCGCTCCGGGGGTTTCCCCTTCAGGCATCCGGACTCCGTCTCTGAACGTAGTTGGAACCAACACGGTTACTTACACCGCAGGACAGGGAACCTGCGTTGCGGCTTCATCAAAAACATTCCACCTTGCACAGTTTAACACAGCCGCTTTAAATGGTACTCTTCCTGATCTTTGCAAAAACAATAATCCTGTAAATCTCATGAGTATTGTTCAAAACACGAATGGGTCATGGAGTCATCCCCAATTCCCTCTAACAAATAATTTCTTTGATCCAGGTGTCGTACAGGTAAGCAATCTTAGTACACATATACTTACTTATTCTACCTCATCAAGCCCGACAACTTACATCAATTGTAGCGATTCGCGAACCATCCAGGTTTCTGTTTTAAATCCACAGGTACCTAACATTACTCAGACCAATCCTCTTTGTTCCGTTGGGGCTCCGGTTCAGCTAACGGTTACACCAGCTATTGGATATTGGGTTGCTAGTCCACATCTGACTTCAGGCGGCCTCTTTGATCCTTCGCTCAGTCCTGTTGGCAGCAACCCTGTTCAGTATATAATAGGAACCAGTACTTGTAATGCAAGCAGCTCTTCTATAGTGAATGTGGAAACTTTTGTTCCTGCCACTATTTTAGGCAAGTTGCCAGACCTGTGTAACACCAACCCTCCCATAAGCCTTCTCCCGTATGTGCAAAACAGCACGGGTAGCTGGACGGGCAGTGGAATTTCAGGTGCAAGCTTTAATCCGAGCCTTACAGGCTCAGGAAATTTTATACTCAGTTATCATACTTCTTCTTACCCGAGTGGTTTATGCCCTGACCAGGCAACACTTGCCGTAAATGTTTTTTCTTTGGCCCCACCTTCCATAACCAAGGCCGGTCCTTTTTGTAATAACTCAGCGCCCTTACAATTAACGGTAAGCCCCGTGGGCGGTTTATTCGGAAGTGGCATTCCCGGGGCAATTGGGCCGGGAGGCCTGTTTAATCCTGCAATTGCCGCTATCGGAGATAATTTTATTAATTATACCATCTCTGTGGGCCCTTGTAAGTCGGATGCCCAGACAAAAATAACCGTAGAGAAATTTGTTTCAGCGGCCTTTGGAAAAAGTGTGGATTCTGTTTATTGTAAAAACCGCCAGCCTTTTAATCTGGACGGATTGGTGTTAAACCCGGGAGGATTCTGGAGTAGTACAAGTCCTGGTCTTATTGGTACAAATATGTTCGATCCTTCAAAAGCATTAGCCGGCGTTAAAAACCAGCTTTTCTACGAAACCTTTTCATCGGCTCTTAACCCGCTCTTATGTCCTGATAAATCTTCCATCAATATCTGGGTGGCCGATGTAAAGAACATAAAACCCGAGAGTACTGTTCCTGTGGGCAATTGCGCTCCGCTGGAGGTAGGATTTCATTTGCCTTCCGTTAACAGCGGAATCGGGATCTGGAACATTACGGACGGCTCAATGTACGAAGGCTTATCGGCAAGCCATGTATTTAAAACGCCTGGTACTTACACGGTCGTATTCAGCTATATAGACTCTGAAGCAGCGGGCTGTTCAACACAGGTTGTTCTTCCAAATGTTATTGTAGTGCATGAGTCGCCAAAGGCTGATTTCTCTGTTTCACCGGGAGAAATAACCATTGCTGATCCGGAAGTGACGCTGACCAATCAAAGTAGCTTTATCACTAATAACCGTTATGTATGGACTATACAGGGTCAGGGAACAAGCAGTGACATTCACGCCAAAACCACGTTTACCGCACCCGGTAATTACAAAATAACGTTGACCGCCACAAATCTGCACCAGTGTAAAGATGAAATAAGCAAAATAGTGGAAGTTAGAAATGATTTTAAAGTGCACATTCCTAATTCCTTTAGCCCGAATTTTGACGGGATCAACGATGTTTTTAACCCAGTGTTTACGCCATACGGACTGGATGCCAAAACTTTTGAAATGGAGATCTTTGACCGCTGGGGTCACCAGGTTTACCGCACCAAAGACAGTACAAAAGGATGGGATGGAACCACCCAGGGCGAAGTAACAAAAGAAGATATCTACATATACAGGATCCGCTACAAAGACCTGGACGGTAAGGTTTACAATACAAGCGGACACCTAACCCTGATCAGGTAAAAGCAAAAAACTGATTGAGAAGCCTTACGATGTGGTGTCGTAAGGTTTTTTTATGCCTCAATTAATAATTAGGTTAACAGGCCGCTCCTACGGAGCTCCAGGTTGAGCTAATTCACTTTATTATAAACTTTGACCTCTACGAGGTCGTGCAAATAACCTTTGCTCCGGAGGAGCAACCTGTTTATAACGAAAACAAGAGGTAAAAGCTAAGCTCCCCAGGAACGACCTCAGGCAAGCCCTGACAGAGTTTCCTGATTCCCGCACCCTGCCAGAATGGAAGGACTGTTGGCTTTCTTAACAATTTCTCAAAAAAACAACTGGAATAATTCTAATTGAATTGATATTTTTGCAGTCTGATTTTAAACCTGGAAGGCCTTTTCGACAGATCAGACCTTCCATAACATAAATAAAATATGAAATTTGGTGTAGTTGTATTTCCCGGCTCAAATTGTGATGAAGACATGGTATATGTATTAAGGGACATTATGAAACAGGAAACGGTGAAGCTCTGGCATAAAAATACCGACCTTGAGGGCTGTACGCACATCGTGTTACCGGGTGGTTTTTCATACGGCGATTACTTAAGAAGCGGCGCTATTGCCAGGTTTTCACCTATTATGCAGAGCGTGATCGAACATGCCAATAAAGGCGGTTTTGTGTTTGGTGTGTGCAATGGCTTCCAGATCTTATGCGAGGCAGGATTATTGCCGGGCGCTTTGTTGCATAACGACAGCCGTAAATTTATCTGCAAAAATGTGTACATAAAAGCAGAGAATACAAATTCAAAAATAACATCGAAAGTTCCGGCGGGTAAAGCCTTAAAAATTCCTATCGCTCACGGTGAAGGGAAGTATTTTGCAGATGCTGATACCTTAAAAACACTCAACGCGAACGGGCAGATCCTGTTCAGGTATTGTGATGAGAACGGCTCTCTTTCTGACACCGCTAACCCGAACGGCGCCACCGAATATATTGCAGGTGTATGCAATACCAGCAAAAATGTGTTTGGCATGATGCCGCATCCTGAGCGTGCTTCTGATAAGGAATTAGGGAATATTGACGGGGCATTTTTGTTTGAGAGCATTCTAGCCAATTGATTCTTCCGGACGCAAGATTCTGAGAGTTTTAATATATGAGGTCATTATTTATCAATTCAATCCTCAAAAAAAGTACTTTATTTGAGCTTCATTAATATTTGGTGAGTCATAAAATATCAATCCCTGCCCTCCCCTTTTATTGTTTTTTCGTAGTCCTGTACTTTAATATCACCCCAGTAATTATATTCATCTGTAAACTGGTACTTCCTGAAAATATCCCAATATACCTTTTTTGTCATTCCCATCGGGTGGATCCTGCCATGGTTGTATTGGTATGTCTGTCCGATATTCAGGCAAACACAAGAAAAAATAAAAACAAGCATTGTAAGACTTAAAAGACCCCGCAGGGGAATTTTTTTGGCGGAGTAAAAAACAAAGTCGACAAAATAAGCAATGGGAATCGCTAAAAAAGCGATCTGCTGACAGAACTCCCTGGCCCCGTAACATCCTCCAAAAGCCCAGTCCCACCAGCAACTGAGGACATAGATCATCAGGCAGGTGATAAAAATAAAACTCCAGCGGGAAACAGGAAAATCTTTTTTAATAAAGAAAAAACCGACAAAAGCCATGGCAATCATCGGTGTATAGGTGATCCAGCCCTTCCTGTAGCTAAACAAAATATTAAGTATTTGAGGATCCTTCCAGAAAAAACCCTCCTCAAAATACGGATAATAAACGTACATGCCCGTCCTGTTTTTCCAGAAATAAAATTGTGGAAGCCACATAATAACACCAATCAGCAGGATCAGGAGGATATGCTTATAGTTGCGGAGGAAGAAGCGCACTTTTTCTTTAAAATCCACAGGCTTTTTAATATTCCACAAAATAAAAAACAGGCAAATGAAGATCTCTGTCGGGCGAATTAAACTAATGAGAGTAAAAACAATTCCTATCAAAACAGTAAAGAGATAGCGTTGCTGTTGGTGCCATTTATAGGTGAGGTAAAGAAAAACGGAGAAGAGACAAAACAGGTAACCATGCGTCATTTCGCTCTGGCTATATGTGTAATTAAACAGGAGGGTGCCAAAAAGAACCGCAAAAAGGGTAACAGCCGTGACGACTTCGTTAAACCACACCAGAAGCAATTTTCGGAGAAAAAAAAGTCCGAGCAAAACATAAAAAATAGATCCCCAGCGTACGCAGGTTGCAAAAGGCTCCGAGAAACCCGTTAGGGGGCTTTTCTGGTTGACTGCAATTTTATAACCCAGAGCAAAAAAAGGAGCATACATAGCGGACATGCCATAAGTAGCCTTTGGCACAAATGTGTTCTTTGGGCCTATGGGCAAATAAAGAGAATCGGCGCCAAGAAAAAAGTCAAAAGAATTATGATTGCAAAATTTTGCAGGGAGATAACTGTAATAGTTCATGATGTCCCAGTTAAAATTATTATGGTTTTTGGCAGTGTTGTACGGTTTCCAGAAATCCACAAACCAGAAGGAAAAACAAACGGAAAAAATAAAAAAAACAATTGTCGGTTTTTTAAAGTTCTCCTGGCTGAACAGACTATTGAGTTTATCGAACTTCATTGAGAATAAGGCTAATAATTTGCTTTAGAAGCCATCTTAAAAAGATCTTCTGGTTTTTACGGCGTCTTTTTATTCAGGCTTCGTTGTTTTCACGCTAAAAGGTCGCTGAGCTATTAGCTTCGAAAAGTGCCTCGCCTGAATAAAAAAATGCTTGCAAAAACCTCACAACCTATTTTCAAGATGGCTTCCTGGATATAAATATAAATATTAAATTTAGATTCGTGAAAGCGGCTATCAGAATGAGCCCTCCATTTGCGTGAATGGAACAGGCAATACCGACCCGGCTTACAAAAGAGGAATGGAAAAACTAAAAGAACGTTTCGAAAAAAACAGCAAAATTAATCTCTTGTTGTTTTTGTCCAGTTTTGCCATTTATTTCCTGTACTTTCATTCCGTTTTTTTTAATCTTAATTCCATCCTTTCCAGTATAACAGCTGATTCGCTGAAGAACTACTACACCTTTGTTTACCATATCAAAAACGACCCCGATGTTCTGAATTTTTCGGGAATGAATTACCCGTTTGGGGAACACATCATTTATACGGACTGTCAGCCCCTCCTTACCTTTGTCCTGCGTTTACTTCCTTTCACCCATAATTACCTCATCGGAATAATGCATGCGCTTATCTTTTTTTCTTTCATTATATCCCCGTTGATCCTGAACAAAATACTTCTAAAACTGGGTATTGATAAATTCTCCTCTTTTTTTATAGCGCTTGCCATTGCTCTTCTTTCACCACAGTTCATTAAAATTAATGCGGGACATTTTGCACTTGCTTATGGCTGTCTCATTCCTTTCTCCATTCTCTTTACTTTGAACTGCCTGTTCGAAAAAAGGAAAGGGGTATTTGTTCGTTTGTTCGTTTTTAATACCTTGCTTTTTCTCCTTCACCCTTATCTCGGTTTTTGTTTATCTGTATTTTCTTTCTTGGGGATCGTTCTGTTCGACTTATTCAACTTCAATAAAAATACATTTTTTAAAAACAGTGTAATGGCAATAGGCGCCTGCCTGGCGCCCCCTGTACTTTTTAAAGTATTTATGTCCCTTACAGACCATCACCCGGAGCGTACCACCGAACCTTACGGCGCCGAAATGATGGTCGAAAATCTCGATAGTATCCTCGCGCCTGTTTTCGGGCCTTTCCGGAAACTGATGGAATACTTTTTTTCAAACAGGACAGGACACTATGAAGGACATACTTATTTGGGTTTTTTTACTATCCTGCTCTCGTTTTGTATCCTGATCATTTTACCTTTTAATTTAAAAAAGCTGCGTGTTAAGAAAGAGATCCTGGCGCTTCTGCTTGCCTCACTTTTTTTCCTTTTTATCGCGTTTGGCCTTCATCTTAAACTATTGAATTATTTTCACCTGCACAGTGCGGCGCTGAATCAATTCAGAGCGGTTTGCCGCTTTGCCTGGATCTTTTATTTCACGCTTCCCCTGTTCATTGTAACGCTATTGTATCACAGTATGCAGGCTCATTTAAAACCACAGATCTTTACACGCTTTACACTGTTCTTTTCTTTGTTCTTTTTCTTTTTTAATATGCTGGAAGCTGGTCCTTATTTTAAACTGGATGAAATTGTTTTCTGGAAATACCGGAATTTTTTCAAAGAGGGATTTTTAAACGAAGAAGAAAAAAAGGTTTTGCGTAACATTAGAGACACCAAACCACAGGCAATATTACCCTTGCCCCTGTTCCACGGTGGAAGCGAGATGTATGAAAGGCCGGGCTCCAACAATTCTATGATCCCCTCCATGATCTATTCCTATCATTCGGGAACACCGATCCTGAGCGTGCTTATGTCACGAACCTCACTTACGGAAACGAAGGATCTGATCCAGCTCCTTAATTCCTACAAAAAAGAAAAACCAATTAACAAGTTGCTTGGCACTGGAGATTTTTTTGTGCTGATAACTAACGATGCCTTACTCCCCGATGAAAGCCGCCTGGCGCCACACATAAGACAGTTTGCTCAAAATGACAGTTTAAAGTACGGTTATGTTTCGCGGAACATATTGCTTTCAAGAAAAATGGATCCACAGGTCATGATGATCCGTTCAAAGGAAAAACCAGGAGCGGACACAAACAACATTATTTTTATCCCTTTCGAAAACCGGAAACCATTTCTAACCGCGAATATTCCGGATTACGAAACAATTTTTTCACTCGACTCTCATAAGATCCGTTCAGGGTCTTACATTGTGAGTTTTCATTACCATTACACCCAAAACACCTACAGGGCTGTTGCGAGTGACCTCATCATCAATCGCAACAGCGCTTCAACCTCAGACTGGCAATATAATTTACCGGTTCGTCAGTTAAGTGGTTTTTATCCGGGCTTCGGTGTTTTTGAATACAGGATCGATCTGGAAAGAAGTAATAAATACGATTTTATGCTCAAAGGATTTGTGGAGCAGCAGTTTCATATCTCCAATTTTATGCTGCGGCCGGAAAACACAACCGTTATACTTGTAAGCGGTCAGGATAGTACTTACAATAATTTTCCGGATTGATCTATTTAGGGTCTGCTGAAAATGTCCAGAGTGCAGATTAAAATAAAAAATATTCGGTATCAATTTGTTAAGTGCTTTTCGGCAGGCCCTATTTACTGAAGAGCAAAACAGAGAGTAAGTTAAAGGATTCCTGGATGATGATCTTAAGACGCATTTTACTGAAAATAACGTTCTCTTTTAGCTGTACTTTTACCGGATTTATTCTTAACGTTTTATCCTTTCCGGAAAGATAAATAAATTCAAAATCAAATAAATACCGGTTGATCCTTGTCGCCAGAAATTTTTCCTTTCCTTTTCTGTTAAAGCCTTTCAGTCCACATTGCGTATCGGTAATGGTCATCCGAAGGAAGTTCTTAATAAAAGAACGAAACGCTTTTGAAAGCAACTTCCGGAAAACAGACATTTTTTTCTGATAGTATAATTCATCGCGATAACCCGCAACTACATCATAATTTCCGCTGAGTAACACATGAATAAGGTCGGACATGCTCTGGCTTGTGAAGGGAAAATCGAGATCCGTGTACACCACATATTCGTTTTTAGACGCCAAAACTCCTTGCCGGAGCGCATATCCCTTTCCTTTATTCTGTTCATACGAAATATGAGTAAGCGGAATATTTTTTTGATGAAGTTCTTTGATCTGTTCAGTCAGTTTGTTGCCGGAAGAACCATCATTTACAACAATGTAATGGATGCTGTACAGATCTTTGATAAACGCATCGAAACTGAGCAGCTCGGAAGGCCAGGTATCGTTAGGGTTGTAGCAGGGTAAAACTATATCAACCGTTACCGGCATGGATGGTTCTGTTTAAAATGTGAGTTTTGCAAATCTGCTCTGTTCAGGATCAGATCACCATTTCTTTAATGTCGCCCTCAACAATAAGTTTTCCGGCGGTTGCGTTCCTGATCTGATCCACGCTGATTCCCGGAGCGCGTTCCAAGAGTTTAAATCCTCCCTGTGGGACTATTTCATACACACCCAATTCGGTCACCACTCTTTTTACACAGGCAACTCCTGTAAGAGGAAGTTCGCATTTGGGCAGTAATTTTGATTGGCCGGCCTTATTTACCTGCTGCATCGCAACAATTATGTTTTTAGCGCTTGCGACCAGATCCATTGCTCCTCCCATTCCCTTTACCATTTTTCCAGGAATTTTCCAGTTCGCAATATCCCCTGTTTCGCTTACTTCCATAGCGCCAAGGATCGTGAGATCCACTTTTTGGGCGCGTATCATTCCAAAACTCATTGCACTGTCAAAAATGCTTGAGCCTTTTAAAAGTGTGATGGTTTGTTTGCCGGCATTGATCAGGTCGGCGTCTTCTTCTCCTTCGTAAGGAAAGGGTCCCATTCCCAGGATCCCGTTCTCAGACTGAAGTACAACATTAAATCCATCGGGGATATAATTTGCAACCAGCGTTGGAATTCCAATTCCCAGGTTAACAAACGTTCCATCCTTTACTTCCTGTGCAATGCGCTTTGCTATTCCGTTTTTATCTAACATACTTAATAAGCTGACTTATATTCGTTTTTAAATTGACTTTTTAATTTACCCGCCAGGTTTTTTGCTATTCTCATTCGTCCTCTGTAATAATAATGCTCCGTGGTCCAGTTCTGATCTATGAATTCAACTCCGGGAACCAATTCGAGGTTGTCTACCACCACACTATTTCGAGTGTTGTAACGTTTAATCAGATAATCGCGGTTTTGCCTCATTAAAAATACTAATTCCTTTCCAACCAGGCTATCTGCATACTCCATATTTTCAGCCATCAAATTTAGGTATAAATTTATTTTATTCCTTTCACACCAGCCGGCTATGTAATCAAAATCTTTTATCCTTGGGTTGTTTTCATCGAGGTTAAACGCGTATCCTTTGATGTAATGACAGGCCAGTATTATTTTCTGATCATCCCATGAACCGTCCGGCTTCAGATAGGTACCCTGAGACATTCCGAAATCCCATTCGGAAACGGTTTTATATTTAAAAGGAAAAGGAAAAATAAGCTCCTTCGTTTTCCATTCTTTAAGCATGTCCTGCTCGCGCTGCCATTCCGTTTTATTGTCAAACGCCTGCAGCGAAAGAAAAAACCGGTTTAACAGGTTGGGATAAGGTTTTGTTAAGACCATTGATTCCTGCAGCTGAGTTTCAAGTTTCGAGTGGATCCATGCCGCGTCAAAGGACCGTAAATTTAAAGTGATCACAATTGCTTTGGGTTTATTCTTTCTAAGATCGATCTGCTTTAACCAATCTCTGTATATGCCTGCATGTGTCGCATATTTATTAATGGCCGTTACTCTTAATCCCGGAAAAAAGAAATTAGTGATCTCAGAAATGCTGTTCTTAATTGAATCCGTTGTTTCATATGTTACATTGGAAGATTCACCAAAATAATAAATATCCGTCGTGTCCTGAACGCCTTTTATTTTCAGTGCTTCCTTGCATTTTTCATTCAGATCCTTTTCATAGAGAGTATGATTGTAAATAAAATTCAAGCCTGTGAGAATTAACAGGAGCAGGGTAAATTTTATACAAATGGTTTTTAGCATTAAAACTGAAAATAGATAAAAGCAAATTTTTGTGTTCCCGATAAAGCGAATAAACAAAAAAGAAGTGCTGTATAAACCACCCACCTGTAAGGTGTGACAAAGGTCCGGAGGCGTTTGTCAAAACGCGAATTGTACGTAAAAATATCTGCCAGTAAAAGTAACAGCACAAAAAGGAAAGGTGTTACAAGATTTAAATCGACTGGACCTACGTTGTTATTTTTTACCAGGGCTGTTAAAACATCTTTTGCTTTTGAAAAATTCTCTGCTCTGAAAAAGATCCAGATAAACGAAGTCACAATAAATGTTTTAATGACGAGTAAACTATTTAGCAGGCTCCACTCTTCCTTTATTTTAAACTTAAAGATCATGGAAAAATACCTTTCAAACAGTAACATGACACCGTGCAGGGCGCCCCACACAACAAAAGTCCAGTTGGCGCCATGCCACAAACCACTTACCATAAATACAACAAGAATGTTCACTGTCCATCGCGGAAGCCTAACCCTGTTGCCACCCAACGGAATATACAGGTAATCCCGGAACCAGGTACTGAGGGAAATATGCCAGCGCGACCAGAATTCAGAAACACTTTTGGACAAATAAGGCGTTTTGAAATTATCCATAATGTTTATTCCCAGAAGACGGGCGCAACCTACTGCAATGGTAGAGTATCCGAAAAAATCGGCGTAGATCTGGGAAGAGAACAGGAATACGGCGCTCAGCACTTCGTAAGAATTATACCGGAGTGGTTCAAGATATACCTGGTTGACGATCGGAGCTATGTTATCGGCTATGGCCATTTTTACAAACAAACCGAACAAGATCAACCTGAAACCATCTGAAAAATTCACGTAAAGCGGTTTATGATCTTCCTTTAAGCCATGTCCAAGGTGATCGTAGCGCTCGATCGGCCCGGCCACCATCTGGGGGAAAAAGAGCACGTAATTTGCAAAATAACCCAGATGCCGCTCCGCTTTTTGTCTTCCCCGGTAAACCTCAATGGTATAGCTCATCGATTGAAACGTGTGAAAAGACAGGCCTATAGGCAAAATAATATCGAGATTCACCGGGTGAAATTCCCCGCCGAAGAGAGAAAAAACGGTTTGCAGGTTTTCGTTTAAAAAATTAAAATACTTAAAAAAACACAGCAGCAGGATATTGGACAGTAAGCTTGCGATCAGCCAAACACGCTTTTTTTTAGCTTCCGATCTTTCAATGGCAAGGGCGGAAAAATAATCCACCAGAATAATAAGGAAAAGGATCAGGATGTACTCAGGCACAAAAGCCATATAAAAATAACAGCTCGCGAAAAAGATCAGGATCCACCTGTATTTAAAGGAAAGCAGGTAATAAAGGATCACCACCACCGGTAAAAAAAACAAAAAATGGAGTGAATTAAATAACATATTACCGGGCCTGTTTTAACCTGAATACCTCAACATGATCTTTTGTAAACAACGTTTCAAAATGATGGGCTGCTCTTTTAAACGCAGGTTGCCGTTTTAATGTTGTGTCGCTCATCACAAGATATTTTATTCCTTTTGTTAAAAACCTGTCCATAATCGTAGTGTCAATCATAAAATGATCGCGCGCGATCGGGAACCCCTTCTGGTCCATAAAATACAGCGAAATATCGAAGCTCTGATCCGGGATGCTCAGCACCAGGTCCTCCCGTTTAATTCCGTGTTCCCGGAGATCGGGTGTAATTTCTTCTATGTGTTTGATCGCGTTTCCGTAGTCCCATGCAAGATATTTGGCCAGCTTCCCTTCATCTTCTGAAATAAACGGAAACCAATAGATAAGCTTATCATCCTCCACAGTTCTTAACCTGTAAACCGCCGCGGCGTGTAATGAATTAAAAATGACCACACAAATGATAAATAGTCTTACAAAAGCGAAGTTATCATTAAGGAATCCTGTCTTCGAAATAATATGAACGAAGCACAAAAATGTTATTACAGGAAAGATCATTAAATTATTGAGATAATAATCGTGTACACTAAACACCTGGAAAAAAAATAAAAGGTACAGCACAAAAAATAAAGCTGAAAACACAAAACTGTATTTTAAAAAACTGTCTAACTGCCTGAATTTAGCGCTGACAAACAAAACCAGCGTCAGGAAAAGAAAGAACATGGGTTTATTCAGGAACAGCGGGAAAAGATTATTAAAAAGTACTTTCAGGTTATAGATCAGCTGGTCTTCATTCATTTCCCATACAGGCAGAACGGTCAGCAAAAAAATATTATTGCTGTTATTACCATTATATGCCAGGGCAAACCTGTACCAGGCAATTATACACACTACTACTGCAACGATACAAATAAGCGGAATTGTTTTTTTTACAAAAAGCTCTTCCGTTTTAAAAATCCTGTTTAGGTTAAAAATATCAACGAGGGAAAAGAACAGCAACAGGGAAAGTCCCATTAATGCGCTTGCTTTCATAAGGATAGCCAGCATGCCCAGGGCCAGGGCTGTGTAAAAAAACTTTAATTGTTTTGTAGCATAGAACCGCATGAAACTGCAGAAACAAATGATGCCGATGGACAGGGCCGGGACATCTGCTATAAAATTGAGACTGTAGTACGCAAGTAAAGGGGATGTGAGAAAAACACTGACTGCAAAAAAGGCCAGAATTTCAGATCCGTAAGCACGCAGCATCGCGTTGAACAGAACAAAAATTGCCGTCAGAAAAATAAGGTATTCCAACAGTCTGTAGATGAACTCGTGCTCGCCAAAAATTTTCCAGAAAAAAGCCACGGTGTAATTCAGGATCGGAAATTCACTTACGGCTTTACCATCAACAGGTCCCTGGTAGTGGATCTTTGGCTCAAAAAAGTGCATGCCTTCTTCGTAATAGTTTTTAGTAATGGAGAGACAATCGGCCTGCCGCCACTGATGAATGGATCCAGGTCTGTAAAAAATTGTTTTGGTATAAAAATTAAGGAAGAACAGGATGATGACAAAAAGCAGAAGCGCAATGTTCTTTTTAAAAAGCGAATTAAGCATTTTTCTGTTTTTGTTTAGATAATAATGTTCTTAAACCTCAAAAATAGGCTTTTATTCATATATTTCCTGAATTTTTGGGCTTTAGCGGCTAAAAATTGCGGTTTCTAAACTACATAAAAACTATTCTGAAGACTCCGGCAACAGAGCTAACCAGAGCTTTTTTAATTTCATTCAAATGTTCTGCAGGCTAAAGCAAAATTCCTTCTGTACCTTTTCTTCCAGGACATGTTCGGCAGTCATAAAATTTCTAATTATTCTCGTTCAAACAAAATGTATTTTTCCGACGCGTATCTTATTACCCATTCATTACTTACAGCCATTCCTTTTATGCGTTGATTAAATTCCTTTTGATCAATTGGCCAGGTGCCACCGTCTCTTTGAATAACAACATAATGTGATTCATCAATAGAAGGGAAATGAAATATATGCTTCCTTAATGATAAATGGGTTGTTAATCTCCCTGAAGCACATACCGCCGCGGTATCAGGAATAAGTCTGGTTATTTTATTAATTTCTCCAATATCACCATAACCCGAATAAAAAGACCCGGTTAAAAAGTTGACTTTATTTACACTATAGGATCTCTGTATGTAAATATTAAAACAAAAGAGGGTTACTCCCAGGGTTAGAGCGCAAACTATATACGCCCCAATTTCTCTGGAAAAGGCCGATCTTAATTTCAAAAGAACCGAAAAGACCAGGATTGGCAGTATAGATGCAATTTCAACACTATGGTACATTTCTATACCCCACCTCAATGGATCATCGTTAAGCACTTTTTTGAAGACAAGAGGTATCAATGGCAATATATACACCGGTCTTAAGAACAAAAGAAATCCTCCGGAAATTAAATAAATTAAGTAAAACTCCATTTTTAAACCATCGTTGCCTGGATTGGCGGTATGGTTACTAAATAGCATTTCCAATATTTTTAAGGGATGTGAAATAAAAAAACGAAATGCTTCAGCAGGGTTTTTACCTAAAGCAGAATAATTAAACAGAGTATATTTTCTATAATAGTCTTCCAGAGAAGGGATGATGAATTTGAAAATTATTATAAAAGACGATATCGAAATGACCAATAAAATTAAGGAGAGCCTCAATTTGAACTTATTATGCCTGTTTAAAAATACAAGCATCAAACATAAAAAGCTTAGATCAAAAGAAAAATCTTCGCGACTAATAATAAGGAAAACAAAAGCCAGTAACGTACCCGGGAGATTTTCCTTTTCAAAGTAATACAGAAAGACAGGAATTACGGCACTTCCTATTATGACCAGATTACAGTCACTTTGATAAGAAGCGTACCTGCCATAAAGAAGAAAATAATAAATCATGGCAGCCAATGAGATAACTTTGTTCTGGCCTTTTATACAAATAAGTTTATAAACTGCTATGCCACCGGTAACGACGATCATCCATTGTATAATAAGCAATGTATATGTCCCAAATAGTGGAACCAAAATCCAGTATAACGGTAAAAAAAGCATCAAAGTCAGGGAAAAATGATCTTGCAGAAATGTTACCGGATGAGGACTAAGATATACCGGACAGGGGCTTATTTTGAAATGGGCGAAATCAAAAAAGGCAAAATTATAAACAGCGTAATCGTACGCGAAAGTCTTGTAGGTGAAATGATTGAATACTACGATGAATAAATGCAGGATTGCGAAAAGAGACAATACTAAAAAAAATGCCGCATTCCTTTTTAAATAAGTATTGCTAAATCTCATTTTACCACTGCAGTCAGGTATTTTTCCTCACCGTCCTCTGTTCAATACGTTTTTCGTATTTCTCGCCTTTAAAGATGCGGTGTACAAATATTCCCGGGGTATGAATATAATTCGGGTCCAGCTCTCCCGCTGGAACAAGCTCCTCTACTTCCGCCACTGTAATTCTTCCGGCCATCGCCATCATTGGATTAAAATTACGTGCTGTACTCCTGAAAATAAGATTCCCGGCCGTATCGCCTTTCCATGCCTTTACCAAAGCAAAATCCGACTCAAACGCCTTTTCCATCAGGTATTCTTTTTCTTCCCCGTTATAGTTAAACTTACGTGTTTCTTTGCCGATCGCAACTTCGGTTCCCACACCGGCAGGTGTATAGATCACAGGCATGCCATAGCCGGTCGCCATACATCGCGTTGCAAGGGTTCCCTGGGGCACAAGTTCCACTTCCAGTTCGCCGCTTAACATCTGACGTTCAAATTCATCGTTCTCGCCCACATAACTGGCGATCATTTTTTTGATCTGTTTTGTCTGCAGCAGTAAGCCCAGTCCAAAGTCATCAACACCAGCATTGTTGCTGATGCAGGTAAGATTTTTTGTTCCTTTTCTCACAAGCTCAGAGATACAGTTTTCAGGGATGCCACACAAGCCAAATCCACCTACCATTAATGTCATTCCGTCTTTAATATCCTTTAATGCTTCTTCCGCATTTTTTACAACCCTGTTTATCATATTTTTTAGTTTTCAATGTTTATAGCTATTCCCCCGGTGCTTCGCCTGTAAGTGAAAGAATCGGTTTTAACCAGCCTTAATTTATCTGTATAACTTACGTAATTTATATTCTTCAGGACACTTTTATAGGTTGTTGTATCCCCCAACCTGTTTAACACCACAAAATTAAAAATATTATCAAAAAACCAACGATCATTTGCTACATGCAGATTTAATGCAATATCAGAAAAAACAGGGTAAACCTTGACGCCTTTTTTGGAAAACAGGGTTATTTTTTTCGCATCCCAGTAGTCCCCAACCCCATACTTTAAATTTTCTTTCTCGGCTAATTCATCCACCAGACGCACCTCATCCGGATAATACTTAAAAAACTCTTTTAATCCTCCTGCTTTTAACTGTGAAAAACCAGCTGCCAGCATTGCCATGTTCAGGCCAACAAGCAGGAATCTTCCCACACGCAGGCTGCTGCGACCCTCTCTTACACAGCAAAGAAATACTGCAAGGTTCAATACTGCTAAATAAACCGGGTAAATATTGTAACGAATGCAATCATTGCTGATATATTTTCCTGATAGCATTGGGGCAAGTATAACGCCCAGGCTAAAGATTATACTAAAACAAGAATAACAACTGATCAGTACATTTGAAGACTTCCTTATCGATCTGATAAAAACGTAGATCGTGAGCAGCAATGAAACAATAAACAAGTACAAGGTAAAAGACCTGAATCCGACAGTTGACATCATATCATACATTTGCCCGAGAAATCTCAGTAGCTGTTCCTTTATAACTGAAGATCCTCCAATAGCAGTGTGATCATGAGCGGCCTGGTAAGCGTCTGAATCAATCATAGCAAACACAATCAAGCCGGCAGTAGCAAAAATAATATTTGTGCCAACCAGGTTAAGCACCATTTTTAAGCTGAGCCTTTTATAAAGGATTAATGCAGTAACACATACCGGGGCGACATAAAGCACAATAAACAGCCGGTCGGAAATCACCATCAGGAAACCAACGATCAGGATCCATAACAGCCAGATTTTTTTTCCGCTTGAGATGAATCTGAAACTAAAAAACACACAAACAAGTGCGCCAATAAAGGCCCCGGTATGGTAAGCATTGACCATGAGTAAAAAAACATAAAGAAAATCTTTGGTAAAGAAAAAGAACTCCAGTAGAAAAACAGATAAAAGAGCACATATCAGTAGGTTGTAATAAGGCGACGCATTTGGGAAAATGGCCCTCAGGATCTTAATAAAAATAAATCCCAGGAAAATATACTGTACAAAAGAAAAAATAAACGAGCTCACGATAAAATTGTTGGTGAGATACATCAGGATAAAATACACGGTCATGTCCGGGAAATAGTTGGGAGCGGGGTTCAGATGCCAGTCACGCATCTTATTTCCGTCAATAAAGAGATCATTGTAAATAGATGGCAGATACAATGTATCGGAACAAAAGAAAATATTGATGTTTTCCTTAACTGCGGTTAAATTTGAAAAGAGCGCTGTCAGAAGCACAGTAATTGTAACAACTGACAGACTATTGACGAACAACTTCTCGTATTTAAATTTTAAATTCAATTTTTATCCTTTGTCCGTTAAGGTTATACTATTTCGTGCTATTCTTAAATATAAACAACTTATCCTTTCTAAAAGGAAAATACCTCTGGAACTCGTATTCTTTTAGCACCTCAAATCCAGGCTCCGGATCAAACTGTATCAGGTAGTCAAAATTATCAACACTCAGATAATTGCCCCACCAGGTTTGCTGCCTGTCATTCCAGCAGTTCAGCTCAAAACCTCCGTTTACTTTTTCGGCGGTTGCTCCTTTAGTTTCTTTTAAAAATGCATAAGCCTGCCACCTCACCCGGTTCCAGGTTAAATAATCTTTTGTGCCAAAAACAGAAACATAACAGAGCGGCAACAACAAGATAAGAACCAGTTTATAATCCCCAACTTGTTTTTTATTTATAAACGCCATCAGTACTAAGCCCACGCAGATCAAGGGAATATAATAACGATCAAAATAGCTCTCTGTTATAAATATCATAAAAACATACGCCAGCATAAATACAACTAAAAAAACAAGTACCGGATCGGACCTAAACAGTCTTTCAGGTTTATTCTGCCGGAATAGAGAAAAAATATACAAGGAGAGAGTTGAAAAAGTAACTGACATAAAAACATACTTAACAATTTTCATGACTGAAATAAATGTTTCAGAATATAAGTGGCCTTTGGCCCCACTGAGTGATTGATAAAAAGTTTCCGGTCCCAGCCACATATTTTCAAAAATATTCTGGAACGGAAACCTTACATCTTTAAATGCCAGGTGAACAACATAAACGCTCAGTAACACTATCACAACTGAACTGTAGGTCTTAAATGACCTTAGCAAAGGGATAAGGTAGAATGCGGCAAACGGAGCCAGGTAAACTCCAAGCTGGACCAGTAAAATTTTATAGCGCTCGCCAAAATTATAGGAGAACATTTTCCAGAATTCAGGATCTGAAACATGAACGCCTCCTGAGAATTTATAGGAAGATCCCTCCGGTAAGATCCCTTTAAGGTATTTTTCATAGGTATAAAGACAGAAATAAACAAAGAGCGCCACCAAAACCGAAACAGAAAACGAAAGCAGCTTTTTTTCTTTCCGGAACAAACAGGCTATCATAAAACAAACCGGAACAATAATTCCAAATTGTCTTAATAAAACCATAAGGGCAGCAAGTATTGAAAAAATTACAACATTCAGGAATTTCCCTGTTTCAAAAAAACAAAACGCAAAATAACAACACAGAATCAGCAGCGTGTTAAAATTGACATCGGTCATAAACGTATTGGAAAGATTAAAGAACAAAGGGTTGAACAAAAGCACAAGCCCTGCTAAAAATCCTGATAATTTATTTCCGGTAATTTTGAAAATAAGCTTGTCCATAAAAAAAAGGCCGATCAAGACGGAAATAAATGTGGACAACCGTAAAACATTAAATGAAAAGCCGAAAATCTTTACGAATAACATTCCCCAGGCAACATGTGTAAATAGTGTCATGGCGCCGAAGTGACCAATGGTATAATGATCAGTCATGGAATAATATACTGCCTTGGCATAACTCCAGTCGTCATTCAAAGGAAAATCGCCAATTGGATTTACTATGATTTCGGCAACAAGGAATACAAGAATTAATAAAAAGAAATAATTGTATCTGCCCGCGAGGATTTTCATTTTTAAATACCAGTTAGCCTGCAGTCAGAGCTACATATTGTCGAAAGGGTTGTCACTCCCCGGATCATCCTGCAATACGTCATTGTCATACTTGCTGCAATCCATCTCCAGGTTAGGATCTAAGTTTTTTGGTTTTGGAAAATCTCCCTGGCTTACTTTTAGTTTTTTATCGGCGTATACCTTGCTGAAGAATTTACCCCAGATGGGAAGCGCCATCGAAGCTCCCTGCCCTTCTACCATAGAATTAAAGTGAATACTTCTGTCTTCCCCGCCAACCCATACGCCCGCCGCCAGCTCTGGTGTTAAGCCAATGAACCAGCCATCCGCGTTTTTCTGGGTGGTACCTGTTTTTCCGGCAATCTGGTTATACAATTTATGCCTGAATCTTAATCTGTAACCCGTTCCGCCATCTACCACTCCCCGCATCAGCTGGATCATGGTATAGGCTTTTTCTTCGCTGAAAACCTCATCACTATTCGGGATAAATTCTTCCAGTACTTTTCCGTTCTTATCTTCGATCCGCGTAATAAACGTAGGTTGAATATAAGTGCCTTTATTTGCAAATGTTGAATTGGCGCCAACCATTTCAAACACGCTGATATCGGCAGTTCCCAGGCAAATGGAAGGTACCTCCGGAATTTCTGAAGTGATGCCCAGCCTGCGCACAAGGCTTACCAATGTATGAGGATTGTACTGGCTCATCACCCAGGCGGTAATATAATTGATTGAATTTGCCAGCGCTTTCTTCAGCGTGATCATTTTCCCCGCATTCTTGTCATTTGGTCCATCGGAATTATTCGGACACCACATCTCTCCCGTTTCCGTTTTAATACAGGTTTTTACATTCGGCACCTGGTAACAGGGCGAGTACCCATTTTCAATTGCAAGTGCATATACAAAAGGTTTAAAAGTAGAGCCCACCTGGCGCTTGCTCACCTTTACGTGATCGTATTGAAAATGTTTATGATTAATTCCACCAACCCAGGCTTTAATGTATCCCGATTGTGGCTCCATCGCCATAAAACCGGTTTGCAGGAAACTTTTATAATAGCGGATGCTATCATAGGGAGTAAGCACTGTATCAATATCACCACGCAAACTATACACGCGCATTGGAACAGGTTTGTAGAATGTTTTTACAATTTCATCATGTGATAGCCCGTTTTCTTTTAATTCACGGTAACGGTTGCTGCGTTTAATGGATGCGTCCATGATATCGTCAATTTCCTTTTTAGAAACATTCCAGGCAAAAGGCGCATTTTTTTTATTGAGGCACTCCTTGCTGAAAAGCTTCTGCAGATCCCGCATGTGTTCATTCACAGCTTCCTCTGCGTATTGCTGCATCCGCGAATCAACAGTAGTATAAATTTTTAGTCCGTCTTTATATATATCGTATGGTTTGTTTGTCTGCGGGTTAATATGTTTTTTACACCAGTTCTTTAAAAAATTATCCCTCAGGTATTCCCTGAAATATGTTGCAAGTCCGTCATTGTGATTTTCGGGGTGAAAGTCCAATCCCAAAGGAAGCACTTTTAAACTATCAAATTTTTGTTTGCTCAGGTAGCCGTATTTAACCATCTGGCTCATTACCACATTTCGCCGCAACATAGTGGCATCTTCATGTTTTAAAGGATTAAACAGGGATGGGTTTTTGGCCATACCGACCAACATTGCCGCCTGTTCTATTTTTAAACTGTCCTGCGTGCGGTTAAAATAGATCTGGGCAGCAGATTTTATTCCGACTGCGAGGTATAAAAAATCAAATTTATTCAGGTACAGAGATAAGATCTCCTCTTTGGTGTAGAGCTTCTCCAGTTTTGCCGCGATGATCCACTCCTTAACCTTGCGGATCAATAGTTCCGGCTTGCTTAGTTTTTCGCGCGGGAACATCATTTTTGCCAGCTGCTGGGTAAGCGTGCTTCCACCGCCCCTTCCGCCTCCTAAAAACACCATGCGGGCCAGTGCTTTGGCATCAACGCCGCTATGCTCATGAAAACGCGCATCTTCTGTCGCGATGAGCGCGTTTACAAGGTCTTTGTCCAGTTGCTGGAAGTTCACATTGACACGGTTCTCCAGGTAATATTTCCCGAGGATCTTCATATCACCGCTGTATACAATGGTGGCAAGGCTGTTTTTAGGATTTAACAGCTCGTCTACTTTTGGCAATGACCCGAAAACACCAAGCCCGACAAGGGTAATAAGCAGAAAAATAACTAAGATCGGTCCCATCAGAAGAACCCAAAGCCACCTGGTATACTTTTTAAATTTTTGCACGGAGAAATTAAAAGGTAAAAATAACAAAAAGGTGCAATCTTGCCTTCGAAATATTTAAAATTTACGAGTATTGCAGGCTAATTAAAAATCATTAACATTACTTATGAAAAATATTATTCTTCTTCATGGAGCGCTGGGTGGCTCCCATGACCTTGCTCCCCTGAGCTTATCACTAAAAAATCAAGATTTGGACGTTCACACCTTTTCATTCTCCGGCCATGCACAAAGCGCATTTCAATCTTCGTTTGGTATCGAACAATTTGCCGGTGAGCTGGAAACCTTTTTACTTGGAAAACATTTAAAAAATGTTTTCGTATTTGGATACAGTATGGGTGGATACGTGGCACTTTACCTGGCCTCTCAAAAGCAAAATCTAATTCAAGGCGTTGTAACCCTGGGCACTAAATTCGATTGGAACGCAGAAACTGTTGACAAGGAAACCCGGATGCTGGAACCAGAACGCATGCTTGAAAAAATACCGGGCTTTGCTAATGCCCTGGAATTAAAGCATGGTGGGGGATGGAAAGAGTTGGTTAACAAAACGGCTTGTATGATGCACGAGATTAACAAAAATCAATTTCTTTCTCCCCTCGTTCTAAATAGTTTAAAAATTCCCGTATGTCTTGGGCTGGCCGATAAAGACCAAATGGTTAGCCTGGAAGAAACGCTTACTGTTTTCAAAACCCTTCCTAACGCCACCATGTATATGCTGCCAGGCAGCAGACACCCTATCGAAACGGTCAACATTGAACTATTAAGCCGGGTAATTCATGGGTTCGTAAACAAATCCTGACAACCTATTCCGCATATAATATTTTCTTTTTTTTTTCGTTGATATGCTACCTGAGAAGATTTGCAATTTATATCCTGTTGTTTTTATGCGGTAATAACCTGGCTCAAAAAACGAATAGTTTTAACCTAGTAGTGGGCCTTGGCCCGAGTTACTTTTTAACTGATAAAACCCTAAAACGGCATATTGACAACACCCTTCTGTTTGGCGGGAATTACGCATTTAACAACAAACGGCAAAGCCTGATCTTCAATCCGGGATTACGCGTTCAGATCAACGATTATCATGCCCGCCTGGCAAACAAAAATAAGGTTCACGTGACTCAGCATGCCTTAGGTATTCATCTTGATGCGTTGATGAAGTTATCCAGGACGGGATTTCTGAGAGTTGGTCTATTCTGCAGTCGAATCTTATATTCATACGTCGTCCTTTCATGGGAAAACAATGCCGTTAATAACTACTCTGCCAGCAGCGATCTCAATAGAGATTATTCGCCTGCAACAAACCAGGCGGGTTTTAATATTGGCTATAATATTCCCTTCCGCCTGTTCAATCGCAAACACAAATTCAACATTACGTTTCAACATGTTGCTTCACGCCTGGTAAACTCTGATTACAGTTTAAACAAAACCCTGGTGGGCGAAACTATAACAGTACTCTCAGCAAAAGCACGTCCCAGCATGTTGACTCTGGGTTTTGACTTCAATTTAAAACAGCCGTCTAAAAAGAAAAATAAAGAAGAAGATGGATAGCCTAACGCAAAATCAGCAGCCTGTTGGAGTCAAGTTTAATAAAAATGAACAATAGGATGGTAAATGACCACAACGATGACCCTCCGTAACTGAAGAACGGCAAGGGAATACCGATCACAGGCATCAATCCAATAGTCATTCCGATATTTACCGCAAGGTGAAAAAATAAAATCGCTGAAACACCATACCCATAGATCCTGCTATAGTCAGATCTCTGTCGTTCCGCAAGGAAAATGACACGAAGAATGAGGAAGAGTTCCAGGAAGATTACCACGGTACTTCCCACAAAGCCCCACTCTTCGCCCACGGTACAAAAAATAAAATCGGTATCCTGCTCCGGTACAAAATCATACTTGGTCTGCGTGCCCTGCAAATAGCCCTTACCCAGGAATCCGCCGCTACCGATGGCGATCTTGGCCTGGTTCACATTATACCCTTCTTTTTTCAGGTCAACAGTGCCGCGCCCGAGTAATACATCGATCCTCACTTTCTGGTGTGGCTCAAGGTGATTGTAAACATAGTTGGTCCCCAGCACCACCCCGGCTGCAGACAGATATACCAATGATACGAGAATAAAGTTTTTTTTACTTCTCCGGATAAATAAAAAGGCTGAAAAAGCTATTACGGCAAGTGTTATTAATAAACCCGTGATCTGCGTGACAACCAGCGCTACAACAAAAAGTATGGTCGCCAGCAGGCCGAAAATAAGAAAACCTACACTTAAGCCCTCGCGGTACAATACAATGATAAAGGCCACAAACACAATTGCAAGTCCCGTTTCGTCCTGGAGCTTTTTAATGATGATCAGTGGTACTATAATAAAAAGCAAAGCAATAAATGTGTTCCTGTAATTTTTAATAAGGTCTTTTAATCTCAGCCGGAATTGCTGGTTGACTACGATATTCTGGTTACTTAAAAATTTTGCGAGCGCAAGATTGGCGGCAAATTTCATGAACTCGGCGGGTTGGATCCCAAAGCCACCGACCCCAAACCAGGAGCGGCTGCCCTTTATTTCGCGACCAAAAAAAACAACCAGGATATTCGCCACGAGCAAAAACCCATAAAAGAAATAAGCGAAAGCCGTGTAAAAATTCGCGTCGATCAGTAAAATGGCAAACGCGATCACCCCTGCGCCGCCAATCCAGATCAGCTGTTTTCCATATTTCTGGCTGGTATCAAAAATATTCTGATGTTCCTCATTAAAAACGGCTGCATAAATATTCAGCCAGCCCATGATTACCAAAAGCACATAAGTGAGAACCGTTAGCCGGTCCACTCCATAAAATATGCTCTTGTCATTCCTTGCCATTTCTAATGTTTCTTTTCCGCGATCAGGTTTTTACTTTCAATTAAGTTGGCCTCCATCATCCGTTTCTCCATCTCAGGTCTGTCGGTTTTGCCCTTTAAATATCTTTCTATCATGAGTGTAACAATCGGCGCGCTCCACACCCCACCAAACCCGGCATTCTCCACAATACAGGCAATCGCTATCTGTGGGTTTTCACGTGGAGCAAAAGCCAAAAACACCGCGTGATCCTTTCCGTGGGGATTTTGCGCAGTTCCTGTTTTACCGCATATCACAATATCCTTCACCCGTGAATGATACCCCGTTCCTCCGTCAAGGCACATCTGCATGCCGTCAATTACATTCAGATAAGCCTCTGGATTTTGTACGCCCACGTAATGTTTTAGACGGAACTTGCTATTGATCTGTTTTTCATTTCCAATTCCTTTTACACAATGAGGAGTGTAATAAAAACCACGGTTAGCAATCGTTGCAACCACGTTCGCCATCTGAAGAGGTACAAGGGTTAGCTCTGCTTGCCCGATACCCAATGAAACAATGGTATTGCTCCTCCACCCGTTTTTCCCAAACACTTTATTATAATACTCCACAGAAGGCACGTTGCCGGGTTTATCGAAAGGCAGATCCGTGCCCAGCCGCGTACCCGGCCCAAAGGTAACTACCAGGTTTCTCCAGTGATTATATCCATCAATAAAATTAGGAAAAGCGCGCTGGTCCACAATTTCCCTGAATACGTAGCTGTAATAAGAATTGCAGGACTGTGCCACGGAGCCAACCAGATCAACGGCGCCATGAGGATGGCATTTAGGTTTGTTGCCCATTGGCGGGTAACCCTGGTGGCAGGGAAAACTTGTAGAACGGTTAATGAGCCCGTCATTCTGAGCGATCAGGGCATCGATCAGTTTAAAGATAGAGCCGGGCGGGTACATTGCCGTAAGAGCGCGGTTAAACAGTGGCCGGTTCAGACTGTCGTAGTATAATTTTGTAAAATTCCTGGAACGCTCCTTGCCCCCCACTAACAAATTGGGATCATAAGCCGGAGCCGAAACAAGACATAATATCTCGCCTGTAGACGGCTCAATGGCTACAATAGCACCCTTCTTTCCATGCATCAGTCTTTCGCCATATTCCTGAAGATCCATGTCAATTGAACAATAGAGAGGTTTACCGGAAATAGCCGCAGTATCATACTTGCCATCCATATACCGCCCAATTATTTTATTGTGGACGTCTGTTACAACTTTCTGAACGCCTTTCCTTCCGCGCAACGCGTCCTCATAACTTTTTTCCATTCCAGTTATCCCGATGTAATCGCCTTCCTTGTAATAGGGGTCTTTTTCCGCTCCTTCTTTACTGATCTCACCCACATAACCTAAAAGATGCGCAGCAATCGGCCTGGGATATTTTCTGACAGTACGCTTCTGAACAAAAAAACCTTTGAAACGATACAGTTTTTCCTGCAGGGCCGCGTAAGTTTGCGGAGACATTTGTTTTTCAAATATGCTTTGCTTGCGCGGAGAATTGGGCGCCTGACAGGCCTTCCTGATCCTTTTCAGGTATTCTTTTTTTGTGATCTGAAGCACTTCACAAAGCGACATGGTGTCGCAGCCCTTCGTTTCGCGCGGAATCACCATGAGATCATACGACGGGGAATTATAAACCAACAGTTTTCCCTTCCGGTCAAAAATATAACCCCTTACGGGGTATTCGGTCATATTACGTAATGCGTTGTTTTCAGCGGCAAATTTATACTGATCGTCCACCAGCTGAATATAAAATAACCGGCAGATATAGATAATTACCACCAGGCAGAAAAACCCGCCAATAATAATTTTCCTATCTCCTAATTGAACACCGGAGCTCATGTGCGACGTTTATTACTAAAAAACAAAAACTGGATGAGATAAATGAGAACAAGAGTTCCAATACTGCTTAGGATCACTCTCAAAAGAGTTGAGAAGAATTCCGAGAACCTGAATATTTCGAGATAAAACAAAAAGAAATGATGAATAAGCACCAGCGTTCCCGCGTATCGTAAGAACCACTCCAGGCCCATGTCTTCAACGGTTGGTTTTACGCCAATGTCGTACCCGTCTCTTGGAGCGATATATTTTAAAACATAGTGCCGTGAAAATCCCATAATGGTGCAGGCTGCCGCATGAAGTCCGGAAGAATCATAAAAATAGTCGACACACACGCCCAGGAAAAAGGAAGAAAAAAGCACAACCAGTTTATTGGTTTCAAAAGGCAGAATGATGATCACCATAACGTATGGCAGCAGAATGATATATCCCGTCAGATTTATATTCTGGATTATTAATACCTGCATGATCACAAGTAAAATAAACCGCAAAATGTTCTTTATGATCTCAGTCGTCAATTTGTTTTTGTGAATTTAGTTCTAAAGAATCGCGCTCTTTTTTAAATTTATTTTTTATAACATACACATGATTCACTTTTTTAAGATCAGCGCTTAGCTTCACGGTAGCCGTGTAATACGACTCGTTTCTTCTCCGCTCATAACTTTCAATGGTACCCACCATAATGCCCTCCGGGAAAATTCCAGAAAGTTCACTTGTAATGACGGTATCGCCCTTTGTGATCTTGGAATGCGTCGGGATATCCGTTAATAAACAATACCTGTAATCCGAGCCGTCCCATATCAGGGGGCCATAACTTCCATCCCTTTTTAACTGGCAGTTCACACGAACATCCTTATGCAAAAGACTCATGGCGCTCGAAAAATTCCGCGACACGTTGGTAACGATTCCCACAATACCATCGCCGGCCATAACAGCCATATCCTGTGCAATCCCTTGTTCAGAGCCTATGTTCAGGGTTAAAAAATTGCGGCGCTTGTTAACCGAAGAGTTGACCACTTTGGCATTGATGTATGAATACTGTTGTTTGTAAAGGGTATCGTGTTTTGTAAATTCTTTTAGCGGAAGTACCGCATAATTTGCTTTTAAAAAATTACGCAGTACCGAATTCTCCTGCGCGAGTTTTTCATTCTCCTGCTTTAGATAAAAATACTCTTTTGTGTTCGCCGCTGTTTCATAAACGTTCGCAACAACCCGGTTGGAAGAATTTAACACGTGAGAACCCTGAAAACCACTGCTTTGAACCATCAGCCAACCGCAAATAACCTGGAGGAAAAGAAAAACAAAAATAAAATTATGCTTTAGAACAAAGGCAAATAAGTTTTTCATGCGTCTTGTTAAATTTAAATTGCTTGCCGCATGCCTGCTGGTTTAAACACAAACGAAAGCTTAAGCTAAATCTACACTGTAACGTTCTGGTTTACTTGATCAGGAAAGGGAATTTATGAACATTTTTCAGTGCAATTCCTGTCCCGCGGGCAACAGCACGAAGGGGATCCTCACATACATGCACCGGTAATTTTGTTTTAAGCGAGATCCGTTTATCCAGGCCCCGTAATAACGACCCCCCACCGGCCATGTAAATACCTTTCCGGTAAATATCCGCGGCTAATTCAGGTGGTGTCATTTCAAGCGCGTTTAAGATCGCCTCTTCAATTTTGGAAATAGATTTATCAAGACAATGTGCGATTTCAACATAACTGATGTACACTTCCTTCGGGATCCCGCTCATTAAGTCGCGGCCCTGCACCGCATAATCCGCCGGCGGATTTTCAATTTCAGTCATCGCCGCGCCTACTTCAATCTTTACACGCTCAGCGCTTCTCTCACCGATCAGGATATTATGCTGACGGCGCATGTATTCTTCAATATTCGCATTAAAGTCATCACCCGCGATCCGGGTCGATTTGTCACACACTATTCCGCCCAGAGCGATAACCGCAATTTCAGAGGTACCACCGCCAATATCAATGATCATATTGCCCATGGGTTCTTCTACGTCAATGCCCATACCAATTGCAGCAGCCATTGGTTCGTGGATCATGTATACTTCTTTTGCACCGGCATGTTCCGCGCTGTCACGCACCGCACGTTTTTCTACCTCGGTGATACCGCTTGGAATACAGATTACCATTCTCAACGATGGTTTAAAAAACCGATTACCAGGATTAATCATTTTGATCATTCCCTTTATCATTTCTTCTGCCGCCTGGAAATCCGCAATTACTCCGTCTTTTAACGGGCGTATGGTTTTAATATTCTCATGTGTTTTACCATGCATCATTTGTGCCGAACGCCCCACTGCTATGATCCTGCCGGTAGTTCTGTCCATGGCCACAATACTTGGCTCATCAACAACCACCTTGTCGTTATTAATAATGATGGTGTTTGCTGTTCCTAAGTCAATTGCGATGTCCTGCGTTAAAAAGTCGAATAATGCCATAAAATAGAGTGGTATAAAGGTTGTAAAGTTAAAAAAAATGCAATCTAAACATAAGCCTTTGTGAGTTATTGGCGGAAAGATTTTAAGAAATAGTTAACAAAGAAACAGGGCGAAATCATTGCTGGATTTACAATTTAATCATTTACGATTGACGGTTTATCCTCAATTGTAAATCGTCAATCCATCAATTGTAAATAAACAGCTTCAGCGTTTCTGTGCTCTTAATAACCCAGGATCTTCAGCATGCTTTTATAGCTTTGTTCCTTGGCAAACAGGCGTGTTGTGATCTCACCGTCTTCATCCCGGTCAATTAAAACATGCTTGGGCGCGGGAATCAGGCAATGTTGCGTTCCGCCATATCCACTCAAAGCCTCCTGGTATGCACCCGTGTGAAAAAACCCGATATATTGTGGTTTCTTTTGATTTTTGTCAATATTAGGAAGGAATACCTGGTTGGTGTGCGCTTCGGTATTATAATAATCCATGCTATCGCAGGTCATGCCTCCTAAATTTACAGGACCATAGGGTTTGTCCCAGTTGTTAATAGCCAGTAGAATGAAACGTTGGTTAATGCCCCACGTGTCAGGAAGTGTTGTAATAAAACTGCTGTCAATGAAATACCAGGTTTCACGATCGTTCTGTTGTTTCTGATCCACAATGGAATAGAGTGTCGCACCACTTTCACCAACCGTATAAGAACCAAATTCAGTAAAAATATTCGGCTCCGGAATTTCATTCTGCTCACAAAATGTTTTGATCTGCGCCACGATCTCTTCTATCATGTATTCATAATCATACTCAAAGCTAAGCGAAGTACGGATCGGCATTCCTCCCCCAATATTCAGGGAATCCAGGCCAGGGCAAACTTCCCTTAATTCCTTATAAATATTCAGGCATTTATTCAGTTCGGTCCAATAATAGATCGTATCCTTAATCCCGGTATTAATAAAAAAATGAAGCAGCTTCAGATCGAATTTAGGATTCGGTTTTATTTTTTCATTATACAGGTTCATGATCTCGCTGCTGCGAACTCCAAGACGTGAAGTATAAAATGTAAAGGAAGGCTCTTCTTCTGTGCTTATGCGGATCCCGAGATTTAGTTTATCGGCCTTGCTGTGTTTTTTATAATAATCAATTTCATCTAGGTGGTCCAATACCGGTATAACGTTGAATCCATCGTTGATCAGCTCACAAATATTCTGCTTGTAACCCAGCCTTTTATATCCGTTACAAATAATATACGTATCTTTGCTTAATGCTTTTTTTTGATATTGTTCTTTGATAATTTGTAGGTCAAACGCTGATGAAGTTTCGATGTGTACATCATTTTTGAGGACTTCATCCAGCACAAAACTAAAGTGTGAACTTTTGGTGCAATAACAATAAACGTATTTCCCCTTGTAATCCACTTTTGCCATAGCGACATTAAATAATCGCTTGGCCTTTTGTATCTGTGAACTTATTTTTGGTAAATAACTAATCCTCAGAGGCGTTCCATACTGCTTAATGATATCCATCAAAGGAATATCGTTAAAATACAATTCATCATCCTTTACTTCAAAATTTTCCTGTGGAAAGTTAAAGGTCTGATTGATCAGGGTTGAATACAAATTATCCATTTTTCAAATCTAAGTTGTTTAGTTTAGCTTTTTTGTGGTAAAGTAACTCATTTAGATCCTACAAAAATAAGTTTAATAATTAAGAAATTGTAAAGATTAATGGGACTTTTGACCCGAAAATGGCCCAATAAAGGGTATTGTAATTGAAACAAATGAACTATATGATAAAACCTATTAAAATTGTTGAAGTTAAGAGTGAAATAGGGGCCGGTACCCGCGGTGCCAGTATGGGTGTGGATGCTATAAAAATTGCTGCCCTGGACTTTGGAAGTCCCTTTTTTAAACGCTTTAAATCTGTTGAGATCCCAAGCGAAAATAACCTGCTTTTGGAGCCCGTAGTGCATGATTACGCCAAAAGGATCAAAGGGATCTATTCCCTTAATGAAAGAATTGCTAAAGAAATTCAAAAAACACTTAAAGCGGATGAAGTACCAATCGTACTGGCCGGCGATCATAGTTCAGCTCTTGGCACCATCAGCGGTATCAAAATGGCCTATCCTGATAAGAAGCTTGGGGTGATCTGGATCGACGCGCATGCCGACATGCACAGTCCTTACACCACACCCAGTGGTAATATGCACGGCATGCCTTTATGCTGTGTTTTGGGTGAGGACAATAAAGACAGACAGCAGAATAAGCCCGACGATGAAACAATCGAGTATTGGGAAAAACTCAAGAATCTGGGGGGTATTATGCCGAAAATCACCTATAATGATCTTGTTTTTATTGCGCTGCGCGACTTTGAAGCACCTGAAGACTACCTGATTAAGAAAAACAAAGTAAGAGTCTTTAATCTCCAGGAGATTCGCAAAAAAGCCGTGGAACGTGTTGCAATTGATTCCCTGAATTACCTCGATCACTGTGATATTATATACGTCAGTTTTGATGTGGATAGTATGGATTCCCGTATTTCCAGCGGAACAGGCACGCCGGTTCCTAATGGAATTACAGAAAAAGAAGCCGGAAATCTTATTTACTACATCATGCGCAGCAAAAAAATCGTTTGTTTTGAAATGGTGGAAATTAATCCCACCCTCGATCGCGAGAACCTGATGGCCGAAAATGCTTTTGAGATTCTTCAAAAGGCAACTAACCAGTTGAGCAACGATTTTTAAGGTCCATCGGCATCACGCAAAGTCTATTTAATGGTATTGATCCCTTTAATTGTGCCGTTTATCTAATTCTGCGTTCTATAATTTGTATTTGAATCGGATTGTTATTTACTTTGAGTAAAGCGTAAAAATGGAAAGTTTATTCAAAAAAGAAACTGCTCAGAAGTACATCGACCGCATTCATCTGTTAACCCCGCAAACACAACCTCAGTGGGGAAAAATGAATGTTGCTCAGATGCTCACGCATTGCCAGGCTCCGATAAAAATCGCCTCCGGTGAGCTGGTTCCCAAAATAAACCCCATCGTAAAGCTTTTGTTCGGAAAAACCGCCAAAAAACAGTTGGTAAACGACCCTGAATTCAAAAGAAACCTGCCTACCTTTAGTGAGGCCAAAATTAGGGACCAGCGCATTTTTGAAGTTGAAAGGACGAAACTGGTAAAGATCATTGAGGAATTTCAGCAAAAAGGTCCCTCGGGCCTGACTAAAAACAAACATCCTTTTTTTGGAGATATGACCGTAAGTGATTGGGACCTGTTACAGGTAAAACATCTTGACCATCATTTGAGGCAGTTTGGTGTTTAAAATACGTCAACCATAGATTGTTAATTTAAACCGACAGGATTTTACATTCTAAAAAATTTAGTGTTTAATTATTTTTTGCGTAGTAATTATCATATCATCCACGACCACTTTTATAAAATAAATACCATTCGACTGATCCCGAAGGTCTATGTTGTGGTTTCCGTCAATATATTCGATAGACAGTATCACTTTGCCAAACACATTGCTTACAAGTATAGTACTGCGGGTGTTTAGCATAATACCAAATAAACCGTTATTTGGGTTGGGATAAATTTTTAACATTGAATGTGTTAAAGAAAAGTTTTCTCCTCCGGTGCATGCGTCCACTGTAAACGTGACAGCAGTTCGCGGCGCGCTATTTGTGCAGGTATGGGCTTCCGCATAATATATGTAAGTCCCCGCGGCTAACGGTGGCGTGATGAACGCCGGGCCGTTGTTTAAAACCAGCATTGACGTGGGGCCTGAGAACCAACTTATCGTTCCGGTTGCCGATACCGATAACGTTGTCGTGCCATTCTCACAGATTAGTTTATTAGTTAACGGCGTGAGATCAAGCGGTGGAGCTGGTGGCGGACAGGGGCCTAATTTGAGAATAAAAGCATCGATATAACCATTTGAGCTTAGATTAAAAACCCCGGCACCGGGATCAAAATCACAACTTGATGTAAAATAACCAGTTGTGTATATGTTATTTTTTTTATCAAGGGTAATTGCGTTACCAGTATCGAAATTGGCAGAACCAAAACCTCCGGCCCAGGCAAAATTTCCGGAAGCATCTAATTTTAAAATAAATATATCGAAGTTGCCGGCAGAGCTTAAATTAAAAAGTCCTGCACCGGGATCAAAATCAAGTGTGTCGTGAAAATAACCTGTTATAAAAACATTACCTGCTGAATCCGCCGCAATACCATGGCTCCATTCATTTGGAAAGCCCCCTATACTTTTTCCCCATATAAAATTGCCTGCCATATCGAGTTTTGAAATATAGAGATCCCAACCCCCGGCCGATGTTATGGCATGTACTCCAGGTCCGGGGTCAAGATCGGTTGTTCCCTGGAACGTGCCTGTTGTATAGATATTACCTGAATGATCAAGCGCCATCCCGTAGCAATATTCCTGCAACGAATCGCCCATGCTTTTTGCCCAGATAAAATTGCCGGCCGCATCCATTTTAGAAATGAAAGTGTCATACAGGCCTGCAGCCGTTAAATTAAATACTCCCGGGCCCAGGTCAAAATCTACCGTGCCGGTAAAACTGCCGGTAGTAAAAATATTCCCCGGGGCATCTAGCTCAATAGTGCCTGGGCCGGAGTTTCCATTATAACTTTTTGCCCAGACAAAATTACCCTGAGGATCAAATTTTGAAATGAACCCGGGATAGTTAGCAGTAGAGGTTAAATTAAATACGCCTGCCCCCGGATCAAAATCGACAGTTCCCTGGAATAAACCAATCATTAGTATATTACCGGAGGCATCGAGAACGATCCGGTTGCCGGCATCATACCCGGTAGCGCCAATTCGTTTCGCCCAGACAAAATTTCCTGAAGCATCCAGTTTTGACAGGAACATATCATAGCCACCCGCTGAACTCAAACTAAACGTACCCACACCCGGGTCAAAATCCGCTGTCAGGGAAAAAATGCCGGTTGTATAAACATTCCCCGAGGAATCCACTTTTATGCAGAGTCCACGATCGTTTGCATTGCCTCCCACGTTTTTTGCCCAGACAAAATTTCCCGAGGAATCCAGCTTTGAAACGAACACATCTGTTGTTCCATATGGTATTGATGGCGCAGTTAATGAATATGTACCAGGCCCGGGATCAAAATCACCTGTTTGAAAGCGACCCGTGGTGTAAACATTACCTAATGCATCCACCGTAATGAAATAAGCTTCATCGGCCGAGCCGTTTCCTCCTAAGCTTTTTGCCCATTTAAATTCTGGAGATTGCGCGTTCATTACAAGCACTACCGGTAACCAACTTATACATAACAGGATTTTTTTCATTTAAAAAGGTTTGGGGTTTAGTGTTTAATTATTTTTTTTGTCACACTTATTTTATTGTCACTTATCAATTGTATAAAATAGACCCCGCCATCCTGTTCCTGCACATTCAGCTGCTGTATACCGGGAGGTCTTAATTGGTTTAGTATTTCCTGCCCTATGGTATTTGAAACAATAACGCGGGTATTCGTTTTCAGATCAAGATTAATTATTCCATTGTTCGGATTGGGATAGATCAAAAAATTATCTCCGCGGATGTTTTCATTTAGATCCACTGTTGTTACCTGACCAAGCTTCTGTATAAAGAGGTCTCTGGAAGTAGAATCGGCTGCGGTTAAATTAAAGATCCCTGTATCGGGATTAAAATCGGCGGTACCGAAAAAGTGCCCTGTTGTATATATATTATCCCATGAGTCCAAAGCTAATGAAAGCCCTGCGTCATCAAACTCGGAACCCATTTGTTTTGCCCATTGGAAATATCCATCGGAGTCGAGCTTTAAAATAAAAGCATCGGATCGTGGATAAAAAATATATTGTGAAGGTGCGGTGAGACTGTATGTTCCTGCACCTGGATCAAAATCTACTTTACCGTTAAATTCGCCGGTAATATAAATATGGCCGGACTCATCGGCAACAATAGAATGGCCTTTGCTCATGTCCATTCCAGTGGTTGCAATAACACTTAGTATTTTAGTCCAGATGGTATTGCCTGTGACATCTATTTTTGCTACAAAGATCTGGCCACTAAAAGAGCCGGTAACATAGATATCGCCCGCTACATCAAGAGTAATACTTTTAGATTCTTCTAAGCCAATGTTTTTCCCCCAGACAAAATTTCCCAAGGAATCAAGTTTTAAAACAAATATATCTCCCCAGGAATCTGAGGCAACATTAAATGTGTCCAGGCCGGGATCAAGATCAATACTCCCGTAGAAATTACCGGTTGTATGGATGTTTCCTGAAACATCAAACTTAAGGGCTGTTCCATTTGCTACAGACGAATCTCCATCCATGCTCCTGGCCCATACAAAATTTCCAGAGGAATTAAGTTTTAAAATAAAAGCGGCAAGGCCTCCTCGGGCTATTAAATTTGTTACGCCGGGCCCTGGGTTAAAGTCAAGGGTGTCGGTAAAGCCACCCGTTGTGCATACATTTCCCGCATCATCCACAGCAATAGAATAGGCTTCTTCCTGGTTGATCCCACCGATCTTTTTTGCCCAGATAAAATTTCCGGAAGCATCGAGTTTTGTAACAAATATATCTGACATTCCAGCTGAAATTAAACTAAGAGAGCCAGGTCCGGGATCAAAATCAACTGTTCCCTGGAAGGTTCCGGTGGTATATATATTGCCCGAAGGATCGATGACCATAGAATTTACAAGATCGGCAGATAATCCACCTATTCTTTTTACCCATGCAAAGCTGCCCGAGGCATTGAGTTTTAAAATAAATATATCCGGACTGTTTGCGTAAGAGGTCAAATTACTCTGCCCGGGTCCCGGATCAAAATCCACGTTGCCGATAAAATAGCCGGCTGTATAAACGTTTCCAGAGGCATCTACCGCAATGGCCCGGCCCTGATCGTTGGAAATCCCACCTATTCCTTGGGCCCATTGAAATGGAGGCGGCTGGGCGTTAAGCATCGTAACTGCCAACAGCCCGTTTATCAATAACGTTAGTTTTTTCATTTTTTAAGTTTACTCTTTAATTATTTTTTTAGTTGCGATTATTTTTTCATCGCTTAGCAGTTGTATAAAATAGATGCCGCTATTGTGGCCTGAGATATTCAAAAAGTGTTTCCCTGGCAATTTTTGCTGATCCAGAATTTCCTGTCCGAGTAAATTTGTAACAATGATCCGTGTGTCGGCATTCAGATCAATGCTAAATACACCACTGTTCGGATTCGGATAAATTTTAAAATCATTTATAGTCGTTTTTTCATCCAGTCCTACTGAACTGTAGCTCATTTTAAGTACAAAAATATCGTTCAGGCCGGCGGCGCTTAAACTTGATACTCCTGCACCCGGTTCAAAGTTGATTGTCCCGCCAAAATAACCAGTTAGATAAACGTTGCCAGGCGTATCGATAGTAATTGCATTGCTCACCACATTTGATGTCCCACTGATATTTTTTGCCCAATCAAAATTTCCGGTGACATCTAATTTTACAATGTATATACTCAGCAAAACTGCAGTTAAATCGAATACGCCCGGACCCGGATCAAAATCAACGGTTCCCTGAAAAATGCCGGTTGTGTAAACATTCTGCGACGCGTCCAGCACAATGGACATAGCCTGATTCAAATAACCTCCATCCATAACCTTTGCCCACAAAAGATTTCCGAAGGCATCCAGTTTTGTAATGAATGAACAATAAACATGAATACAGGTTACACTATATGTTCCGGTACCGGGGTCAAAATCAGCAACGTCTTGAAAGTACCCGGTTATATAAACATTCTGCCACGCATCGATGGCTATTGACCGTCCTGTATCGTCCATGCTCCCACCCATTCTTTTTGCCCACACAAAATTTCCGGAGGCATCGAGTTTTGAAATAAAAATATCATTATACATGGCGGTTAAACTGAATGTTCCGGCACCCGGGTCAAAATCAGCTGTTCCCTGGAAACTTCCGGTAGTGTAGACATTACCTTGCATGTCAACTTTAATGGACCGAGCTACATCGGCCAGAGTGCCTCCTATACTTTTTGCCCAAACAAAATTCCCCGAGGAATTTAGTTTGCTGATAAATATATCTTGCCCCGCCACTGCGCTAAAACTATAAATAGGAAGATCCGGATTAAAATCAACAAACCCACTAAAACAACCCGTTGTATATACATTATTTAATGTGTCGACCGTAATTGAAAGTCCTTTGTCATTCTGACTTCCTTCCATGCTTTTTGCCCATGTAAGACTTCCGTTAGTATCGAACTTTGAAATGAATATATCTTCCTGTCCCGCTGACACTAAATAAAAGGTTATTGCACCGGGATCAAAATCTACCACTCCTGAAAAACTACCCGTCACGTAAATGCCACCAGACACATCTAAAGCAATTGAATTAGCATAAACTGCATGATTACCACCTGCATTACCGGTCAGACTCTTTGCCCAGACAAAATTTCCCGAAGCATCCAATTTGGTAATAAAAGCGTCAGAATACCCCCCTGAAGTTAGATTGTATGTTCCCGGTCCGGGGTTAAAATCTACAGTTCCCGAAAAAGTACCGGTTGTGTATATATTGCCGGATGCATCCACCGCAACAGAACGGCCTTCTTCATTTGAAGTTGAGCCCATTTTTTTTGCCCATTGCAATGTCGGAGACTGGGCGTTAATGGCACCTGGTACCATTAACCAACAAATAAATAACAAGGTCTTTCTCATTTGAATTATATTATGGACTGAACGTTGATACTAAATAATAATGTTACGCAGCTTATAAATAAAGATATTCTTTTCATTCTGATTCTCACTATCATTTATTTACACTACTTAAAGCAAAAGTGCATAGCCCTGTTTATACTGTTAAACAACTTGCGCAACCACATTTTCATTTTAAATGGTTAACAAATCTAAATAGCCGAAAGACACCTGTCAACTACATCATAATGTAGTTTATTCCTGGCCAGTATTCCCTAACTGCGGTTTATTCCTGCTTTGCAACGACTTTTGTTTAGAGCGGGCGATATTGTCTATTACAATTTCAGGATAGAAACGATTTTTCTGCATTTGCATGGTACCTCTATGCACTGTACCTACCAAAAGATAATTATTCATGTTCACAGTAACGCTTATAATAGAATTTTCAGGGAGATCGGAATTCTCGATGGTAAAAGGTATGAACGTGTAATTATCATACTTGAGCAAGCCATTATTTGTAGCGATCCAAACGCATCCGTCTTTCATGCAATATAAATCAGTGACATAGTTGGTTATATGACCCGTATTTGAAAGAGAATAGAACTTTTTCCTGTTCCGTTTTCTATTAAACCGAAATAAACCATGATCTGTTCCTATCCAAACATAAATTTCATTCGAGTCAACCGCAGTAATGATATGATCCTCGTATAAACGTTCACCTTTGTTGAGAGCAGGAAGTTGGCTAAAAATGGAAGTAGAAAGAATGCAACACAAATAAAACAGTTTCTTTTTCATGGGTAGTTGTTTTTGTAAAAGTACCCACTGTATAACTTAAATCAACTGCATGAAGATGTAGAAAAAATTCAGATCAACCTTTCACGCAGAGCTTTTGAAACCGCCTCCGTCATTGAGTGAACATGAAGCTTTTCGTAGATGTTCTTAATGTGGAACCTTACGGTATCAATACTTATTGAACAAATTTCCGCAATCATCTTATAACTTTTTCCCTGAGTTAAGGCCCCAAGGACCTCTTTTTCCCGATCGCTTAAATTTATTTTTTCATCGGAAGCGGAGGGTGAATATTGCCTGAACATTTTAAGCACTTTAACAGCTATTGCCGGCGTCATAGGAGCTCCTCCGTGATTAGCCTCCCTGATCGCTTCCAGAATATCAAGTGGTTTCGTTTTCTTCAACATATATCCTACAGCGCCGGCACATATCGAATTAAAGATCTTTTCCTCGTCATCAAAAACGGTTTGCATCATTATTTTTATATCAGGATATTTCTTATGTACTTTTTCAACAGCCTCTATTCCGGAAATACCCGGCATATCAATATCCATAACAATTACATCAGGCCTATGATCTTTAATATTTGATAAAATATTCATGGCGTTAGGGTAGGCTCCCGTAAGCTCAAATTCCGGAAAAACCTCAACCAGCTTCGAAAGGCTTTCCCTCATGGCGGTATTGTCTTCGTAAAGCGCTACCCGTATCTTTTGTGGATCTGTACTCATGTCTTAAAATTGAAATTCAATTCAGTTCCTTTACCCTTCTCCGAGAACACTTCAAGCTCACCGCCCATTTCCTGCGCTCTTTGTTGCATATTGATCAAACCATTGCCACCCATGCTTCCAATTTTGTTTTCAAAACCCCTGCCATCATCCTTAATCATTATCAGTATTTGTTCATCCTGTTTTTTTATGAGCACAAAACAATTCGAAGCGCCGGAGTATTTGGCAATATTGTTTATTGCTTCTTTGAAAATAAGATAAACATTCTTTCGCTGGTGCATGTTAAGCCTGACCTCCCTGATGTCATCAGGAACATCAAAGTGAATCGTAATATTACTCGCTTCTTTAAGGTGCTCTGCCAATAACTTCAGGCGCTGCATGATGTCATCCAGCTTATCGTTTACGGGGTTAATGGTCCATACAATATCACTCATGTTTTCCATGGCCTCTTGTGCAATTTCTCCAACGTTAGTGAGGATCTTACTTGCCTCAGGCACTTTTTCAAAAGTGATCTTTTGAGCTACCTCACTGTATATAGCAATACTGCTAAGCGAAGAGCCAATATCATCGTGCAGGTCTTTGGCAATCTTATGCCGCATATCCATCAACTCTGCTCTTACACGTTGCTGCTCCGCAATTTCCTTTTCCGCCCGTATCTGCTCATTCTTTTCTTCCACCAGCCTTTTGGTTTTACGAGCAAGGTTCAACCTGCTCCAAAGGGTAAAAACAGTTAGCAATAAAAAAATTCCAAGTACTACATAAAGTATTCTCTCGTTTTTGTGAGCTAACATCGTCGCCTCATTGATCTTATCTTTCTTTTCCTGCTCGGCCTTAAGAACTGCGTCCTTTTTATCGAATTCATATTGCATCTTTAATTCGGTCACTTTATTATTCCTCTCCGTATTAAATAACGAGTCTTCGGATTGTTTGTATTGCATAGAATAATTATATGCACTGGAAAAATTTCCCTGCGCGGCATAAAATTTAGACAAGTTCTGGTAGCTCCTGCTTTCCATTTGAAGCGCTCCGATCGATTTGGCAATTTCAAGCGCTTTGAGTTCAAAATGTATGGCCTCCTTAAATTTTTTCAATTCAAAATAGATACGCCCCAATTCTGAATAAGAATGACAAACCTGGCTTTCATCACCGATCGATTCAAGTATTTTTATCGCGTTTAAATTATTGACCTCTGCTTCTTTATACTTGCCCTGTTTTTCGTAAACGGAGGCAATATTGCTAAAGGCTTGCCCCATTTCCATCTGCAGATTCTGCTCTTTACAAATTTTCAGGGCCTCATAAAGTTGTTCAAGGGCCTCATCATACTTGCCTAATTTCTTATACAAAACCCCTAAATGGATCCTTGAATTAGAGATCCGTTTTTTATTCCCCCGTTCCAGGTCAATTTTTAGACTTTTCAGCTGACATTTTAAAGCCTCAGTATTATTTCCTATATCGCTGTAAACACCTCCCATATTCATGTAATGGGCAGATATCAGGCTTTTGTTCCCGATCTCCTCTTCTATTTTTAATCCTTTTTGGAACTCATTAAGTGCATTTGGATAGTTGCCCTGGAACCAGTAGGTTATTCCACCTAAATGATACGACAGACCTATCCCTTTTTTATAATTTAATTGTTTCGAGATTTCCTCCATTTGTCTTGCAATTTTAATAGACTGGTCTGGATTACTCAACCAATAAGCCCTTCCCAGGTTATAAAGCATGCTTATTTTTGCCGTGTCAGCCATCAAAACTCCTTTTAAATTACCTGCGATCTTATCTGACTCGTGCTTATGAAGTTTGCGGTAAAGATTGTTTACAACACCTGTATCCTGCCCATTCACATTTTTCAGCAACAAACACATTACTAAGAAGAATAACTTATTTAATTTTCTTTTCATGTGATGTATAAATAAGAATTGAAGACCAAAGTAAACAATAAATTCGTTTGAAGGGGCCTGCACAAGAATGTAGGTATACGGAGCAGGGCGCAACCATCTGGTGGACTTCCTGTAATCTTTTGCCGGCAGGGCAAGTAACCCGCTTAACAAAAATATAATAATCCGCTAAAAGTAACCAGGGTTAACCTGCTAAATGATCGATAACGTGTATGTTTATAGATTTGTTTATCTTTGATTTGTTCAATGAATTTATAAAATTGTAAACCCCTATGTCCTTTATTTTATCTGAAATACAAAACAATGTCCTGATTCTGAAATTAAACCGGCCAGATAAGTTTAACAGCTTTAACCGTGAAATGTCCCTCCAGCTTATAGAAGAACTGGATAAGGCAGCTAAGGACAAAAGTATCCGCGCGCTTGTAATAACTGGTGAAGGAAAGGCTTTTTGCGCCGGACAGGATCTTTCAGAAGCTATGGACCCCAACGGTCCGGGTATCGAAAGAATTGTTGACGAACATTACAATCCGATTATTTTAAGGATCAGGAATATTGAAAAGCCGGTTATTGCAGCGGTGAATGGTGTGGCTGCAGGAGCCGGCGCAAATATTGCGCTCGCCTGCGACATAGTGTTCGCCGCAAAATCCGCCAATTTTATCCAGGCCTTCAGTAAAATCGGCCTGATCCCGGATAGCGGAGGAACCTTTACCTTACCGCGTTTGGTTGGTTTGAACCTGGCCAGCGCGCTTATGATCACCGGTGACAAATTAAATGCCGAAGACGCTAAAAGTTATGGAATAGTTTACAAAGTATTTGAGGACGCGGAATTAAAAGATCAGAGTATTGCTAAAGCCAGAGAAATAGCTGCCATGCCCACAAAAGCAATTGGTTTAACCAAACGTTTATTAAATCAGACATATAGCAACACGCTTCAGCAACAATTAAATCTTGAAAAGGAGATCCAGGTGGAATCCGCTAAAAGTTATGATTATAATGAAGGTGTAAAAGCTTTTTTGGAAAAAAGAAAACCTGAATTTAAAGGGGAATAAAAGCAAAAATCAGATAGGTGACCTGATACCTTTTGGTTTGCTTGCTGTTCATTTACGGCTTTATTTAAACCAACCGCTATACATTAAATAATTATTAGCGATTCGGTTTATTTCACCACTTATTAATTCCTCAGAAATATCCTTAACTTTTTTCGCGGGCACTCCCGCATAAATACAGCCGCCTGGAACTTTCGTTCCTTCCGTCACCACAGCTCCCGCGGCAATAATGGTATTGCTCCCGATCTCACAATTGTCCATTACAATGGCGCCCATGCCTATCAGCACATTGTCGTCCACCCTGCAGCCATGCACGATCGCATTGTGGCCCACCGATACATTGTTGCCCAGTGTCACTTTGGTTTTTTGGTAAGTACAATGGATAACCGCTCCGTCCTGGATATTTACTTTATTACCTATCCGGATGCTGTTTACATCACCACGCACAACCGCGTTGAACCAGATACTGCAATCGTCACCTGTAATAACATCGCCCACGATTGTTGCATTCGGCGCCACAAAACAATTTTCTCCCAATTTCGGAGAGATTCCATTAACAGGTAAAATTATTGCCATTGTATTTCTATTTATAGACCAGGAATTAAGCCACTGGCCGCTTTTTTCATTTCTGCTTCGTTCACTTTATCTGCTTCCTTTACGGCTTTGTTTACAGCGGTTAACAACTGCTTTTCAAGTTCCTGCTTGTCTCCGTGCTGCAATGAATCCGAAATTGTAAAACTTTTTATTTCACGGTTGCCCGTGATCTCAATTTTAATATCCCCTCCCGCGCTTTCCGTTTTAATAAGGGTGTCATTCAGTTTATTCTTGATCTCATCGGCTCTTTGCTTCATTTCCTGGAGCTTGCCCATCATATCGCCTAGTTTTCCAAACATTGTATTTATTTTTTAAGTTCTAATGGTATTAAACATACGGGAATAGGTTCCATTTTGTGTTTATTGGCCCTGTTCATGCTGGTATATATTTCAAGTACATGCTTTTGCCTTGCATTTAACGTGTAATTCTCTTTATTTTCCAGATACTCCATGGCCCATTCCAGCTCCGGGTAGGTAGTCCCGATCTGGTCTTCATCCGTTCTTCCATCAGCAAATAATCCGTCGGTTGGTCGTGCATTCTGAATGGTTGAAACCACGCCAAGTTCTTTTGCTAACGCGTAAACCTGGCTTTTATTAAGATCCGCTATTGGACTAAGGTCCACGCCTCCATCTCCATATTTGGTAAAAAAACCGATCCCAAAATCCTCCACTTTATTCCCGGTACCTGTAACAAGAAGTTTATATCGGCTTGCAAACGCGTAAAGAGTTGTCATCCTGATCCGCGCACGCGTATTCGCCATAGTCATAAAATCCTGGATATCACGGTTCAGCGCCTTTTCAAAACTTTCAAGCACCGGTGTAAGATCCACGTGTTCAGACTCTACGTTTTCAAATTTATTCGTCAGCCATTCTATATGCTCGTTACTTCTGTCAAACTCCGTTTTAAATTGCCTGATCGGCATATTAAGAACGATCACCTTTTTTCCTGTCAGCGCGCATAAGGTAGAAGTAACGGCACTGTCAATGCCTCCTGAGATTCCTACTACAAACCCTTCCGTTCTTGAGTTATCCGAGTAAGTTTTTAACCAGCTTGTTATATGATCGATGATTTTTGTCGGGTTCATTAACGAAATTATGTTGGTAAAGTTAGTTCTTTCAGACTTTAAATTGCGCCAAAGATAATTAAATTTAAGCTGTGGATCTAAGATCAATCCAATACCAGAAAAATTCGGAAATATTGAAAAAATATTTACCCGAACAAAGTGTGGAAAAAATTGCGGAGTGGATCGTTGTTTACGACTTTAAACTCAAGATAAAAAAGGAACGGAGTACCCGTTTGGGTGATTACACATCACCGCACAGCGGCCTTAACCACACCATTACCATTAATCACAATCTGAACAAGTTTGCGTTCCTGATAACGCTTGTTCATGAGATAGCGCACCTTGTTACTTACAATCAGCACAAGAATTCAGTTAACCCACATGGCAGAGAATGGAAGCAAAATTTCCAGGTACTGATGCAGCCTTTTTTAAGCACCGATATTTTTCCTCTTGAAGTTTTTGCCGCTTTAAGAAAATACATGGGTAATCCGGCAGCGTCCAGTTGTTCGGATATCCAGCTACTACGCACCCTGAAGCTGCATGATGAAAATTCGGACACTGTTTTTTTGGAATATCTTCCGGCAAACGCGCTCTTTCTATACAACGGCTCCAGGATTTTCCAAAAAGGGGAAAAGATCCGCAAAAGATTTAAATGCAGGGAGATCAGTACCGGAGCGATCTATTTATTCAATGCCCTTGCCGAAGTTGAATTCTTTGAATCTACTAACGCACAATCAGCCGGGTAGAAAGCACTACATTGGATTTATTGGTTTGTTTCCCGGATATAATATCCAGCAGCAAGGCAGATGAACTTTTACCGATTTCCTCAATGGGTTGAGAAACAGATATTACTTTTTTATCCGTAATATTAAAAAGCTCTATATCATCGAAACACGCGATTTCGATTTTAGAATGTTTAACAAATTCTGTTTTCTTCAGAACTTTTAACAGCGAAACCGCAATGTGGTTGTTAAGCGCAAAAATTGCATCCACCTCCTCGCCGCTCTCTACAAGCTCCCTGAGGCTTCTTTCTACATCCGCATCAATATGATCAAAGGTGATGGATTTGATCAGATTTTCGTTCTTTTTTAACCCGTTCTTTGCAAGCGCAGTGGAGTAGCCATTTATCCGATCTTCAATCGTGCTCAGATATAAAGGAGTAATAGCAAAACATGCGATTTTTTTCTTCCCCTGTTTTACCAGGTGGTTTATTATCTCTACCGATCCCCCATAATTATCGATTACAACGTAATTCGCGTTAAACAATGGAACAACCCTGTCAATAAAAACGATCGGGATTTTCGAAAAACGCGCCTGCTCATAAAAGGTTGAATTTTTAAAAGTGGACGCGATAATTAGGCCATCAACTCCCTGTTGATTTACCATCATTTCCACAAGCAGCTTTTCACGTTCTTCACTTTCATCCGTACTACATACCATCAGGTTATATTCGCTTTCAAACAAAACACTTTCTATGCTTTTAGCGATTGTGGAATAAAATGGATTCGCGATATCGGTTACGATCAATCCTATAAAATAACTTTTACCCGTACGCAACGACTTTGCAAATTTATTTGGGGAGTAATTCAATTTCGCAATAGCGTCAAGAACTGTTGCCTGCGTTTTTTTGCTGATGCCATACTGGTTTCCTTTTCCGTTCAAAACCATAGAAATAAGAGTTTTTGAATACCCTAATTTTTTCGACAAATCTTCTAACTGAAGTCTCCTCATAAATCTGTGCGCATTTCTGGGATAATAAAACAAACCCTCCGGCCTGCCAGTGTCTAAACTTGTTCTAAAGATATTGATTTCTTCATCTACTTAAAAGGATTTAGATAGGAATATCTCAGAACACGACGATTGTAGTTTAAATGTCGATAAAATGGCAAAAAAAGACGACGAATAATATATTCTGGTATCCAAATTAAAATTTATATTTGGCCGTCGCAATTAATTACATCCTGCGCCAAATTTTTAAAATGAAGGTCTCTAAAATAGCCGAAAATATAATCGGATCAGAAATCATTAAACTTGCAGCTGAAGTAAATGAGAAAATAAAACAGGGTGAGAAAATCTATAATCTTACTATTGGTGATTTTAATCCTAAAGAATTTCCTATACCCGTTGAATTAAAGCATTATATTCTTGACGAATACAACAATGATCAAACCAATTATCCCGCCGCTGATGGGATGCTGGAATTAAGACAGGCTGTCAGCATTTTGCTAAAAGAGCGTGCCGGTCTTGATTACAAACCTGATGAACTGCTCATTGCCGGTGGCGCACGCCCTGTTATCTATAGTATTTTCAGGGCCCTGGTTGATCCTGAAGATCACGTACTCTTCGCTACCCCGTCCTGGAACAACAATCATTACACCTACCTCAATGGTGCAAAACCAATAATAATAGAGGTTACACCTGAACAAAATTTTATGCCCAGTGCCGCCGATATTAAGCCGCATATTTCCAAAGTTTCGTTTGTGGCGCTTTGTTCTCCTCAAAACCCAACAGGGACAGTGTTTACAAAAGAGGGGCTGGAAGAAATATGCGATCTGATCTTAGAGGAAAATAAAAAAAGGGATCCGTCAAAAAAGCCTGTGTATCTTATGTACGATCAGATCTATTGGGCCCTTACACACGAAAACATTAAACATTACGACCCTGTTTCTTTAAGGCCGGAAATGAAAAATTATACTGTTTTTGTAGATGGGATTTCCAAATCGCTTTCTGCCACTGGCGTTCGCGTCGGATGGAGCATGGGCCCTAAATTCATCATAGATAAGATGAAATCCATCCTCACGCATATTGGGGCCTGGGCGCCAAAAGCAGAGCAGCTGGCTACCGCAAAATATTTATCAGACCTCAACCGCTACGATTCTTTTCTCACTGTTCAGAAACAAAAAATAAATTCCCGTTTGGATGGCTTTTACAAAGGGTTGATGCAGTTAAAGAAAGAAGGTTTTAAAGTAAACGCGATCAGTCCTCAGGCCGCAATCTACCTTACGGTTCAATTCGCTCTGCACGGACAAAAAACAAACGATGGAAAAGTTCTTGAAACCACAAAAGACGTAACAAAATATTTGCTCGACGAGGCAAAATTGGCCATTGTGCCATTCTATGCTTTTGGTTCACCCGATACTTCTAACTGGTACCGCCTATCCGTTGGAACCTGTAAGCTTGAGGATGTTCAAACGATTATTGACAATTTGAGGATCGCGCTCTCTAAACTCACCCCGGTCGAAGAGCTTTCACGATCATAGATCTTTACTAAAACAAAAAAACCGTTCCTCAAAGAAGAACGGTTTTTTTACTGTTGATTCTTATTATTCGATGATGAGTTTTTTAGCGCTGGTGACCCTTCCCGTTTTGACCCTCACAAAATAAATTCCCCGGACGAAATTTGACACGTCTATCTCAACCTCACCGGTTCTTTTCATCAGTTGTGAATCTGCGATCTCGATTACCTGGCCAGTTGAATTTAAAATTTCAAGCTTTATTTCGTTATTCTGGCAAGTATTCGTTCTTACTGATATTTTATTGCTGCCAGGGTTAGGATAAATAGAAATACTATTTACGCACACTGAATTATTCTCGAAAACTCCAAGCGTATCATTAGGATTCCAGGGGTCCAATATATTTTTTGAAAATTCCAATCCCGCGCATGAATACCAATGAGTATTGGTCCCTGACTGAGAATACGGATGACTGTTTGAAACGGTAATTGGAACACTAATTGAAATATGAGTTGCGGAAATTGCTCGTATTTTAAATTTTGGTGATATAAAGTAACAGGTGGCCGAATTAGCGACATCACTTTGTGTATGAGAGGTTATGTCTATCTTGTTTATGGCCATCTGCGTTCCAAATTTCAAATCAACTAATCTGGCTTTTACGTTTGGTAGATTGTTCCATTTTTTTTGTCCGTCCGTAAATGCTGTATCCGACTCCGACCATGTATATAACAAATATTTTCCGTCAGGAGTACGGCTTAGTTGTAATCTCGCATTTATTCCTACTTTTTCCTGCGTTGCGGCCGTGTCAGCATTCCAGGGATTATCAGGGTAGCCTGGATCTGACATTCGGGTTCCCGGACCTTCGCTCGACATAGAATCAATCAGCATATAGGACCATGCTGGTGAGCTGCCCGCACCATTATATACAAAATCATAAAGGCATGGCGACTGGCCTTGGGTATGGGGCCATATATATTTTTCACCTGACCATTCATTTAAAAAATAAATGGAGTCAGGATGGTCACTACAGTGCCCTACGAGGGACGAGAAAATATGCAATTTATCATTTACATCAACCGTAGCGTCAAACCCCTCCTTCCAAAAAAAGTTTGGAATTACCAAATTTGGATTATTATTTATGGGCCATAATTTCGCTTTTAATCCGTCGTAAGCGGCCTGATTAAAGTCGATACCATTTTCCAATGTCCAGGTTGATCCACTATTTATGGTTTTATAAACGATTGGTTGTAATCCGATGTTAGAACCCGTATTTCCTGACCTGGAGCCCATAACTACGATGTAACCAACTGTCCCTTGTTCATTCCATGCCATGATGGGATGTGAAGTCCAGTTTTCAGTACCATCGGAGGCAATAGTTGTAGGCGGATCAAACACATTTCCCGACCAGTCAAAAACCATGTTTGTGTTATTAAACGTTCCCGTCATCAACATTACCGCTGTATCTGAGGCGGTAGAATCATTCCTGACCAGTGACAGCACTCTCACTTTTCCGTCATCAGTTGCTGTAAACCCATAAGCCGCAAAATCATGCCGCGCCGGAATATTCGGTAAAAAAGGTGGTGTTGTCGGTATTACTTGTTGGGCATTCGCAACAGTGCTTGGGATATTATTGTAATTAGTCGCCCCCAACTTTTTACTTGCATACCAATTCCCGGTCCATAACTGAAGCCCCGCGCCGCTCGTAGGCCCTGCGCCCACAATATATGCACTACTTATACTTGTGTTACCTATAGGATTATAAATTGCGCCACCGGGATGATGTCCCCAGAAATTATCATTCACATATAGTGCAGTGCTATCCCAATGCGTTCCGCAATCCAATGAAACCATTGCTGTTATCGCTCCACTTTCCGCGTTTGCCGCAGGTACAGGAAATACTGAGTACGTAGGAGATTTCCTGTGAATAAAAGAAACTGCATTTAATTCATCGTTCCACTGTAGCGGTTTACAAAAACTTATTAAACTTCCATAAATATTCATCGAAGCGCTTATTTTTTGCCAGGTTATTGTGCTGGTCTTGGCCTCTTTATTTAAAGGAAATAAATTAGAATTGGCTCGGTGCTCTCTTAAAATAGATTTACTTTCATCCGTGAATTTAATGTCTGCAAGTTTTTTTGTGTTTAATAGTCCCGTAGGTTTTTGCTGGCGGGCCGTCTGTGAAAAGGCGCTTAACGCTGACATTACTATTAATAAGAGAAGTAATTCTTTTTTCATGAGTTTGATTAACACAATGTAATAAAATATAAAAGCCGCTCCTATTTCAGAACGGCTTTTATTTGTTATGATTTTCTTTTATTCAATAATAAGCTTCTTGGCACTTGTGGCATTGTCAATTTTCACATTCACAAAATACATTCCGCTTGCTAATCCGCTTAGATCAATTGCAATAGAATTTGTGCCCATTTGTCCGTCGGTCCTGCTCACTTTAACAAGCTGCCCCATTGTATTCAAAACATCCACCTCTACCTTCTCCGGGCCTTTAAGATCAATACTCAACGTCGCATTGTCTTTTGCGGGGTTAGGGAAAATATTGGCGTTATTCACACTGTTTATTTTATTTTCGGCTACACCAACCCCACTCACAGTGAAATCAAGTGTCGCGCAGGAATACCAGTGCAAATTCTGAGTGAGTTGACTGTAAGGCATACTATTAGATACCGTTATTGGCAGTTCAAGTACTTTACCAACGATATGATCTGTGTTGTACGTTGCAATCAGTTTACACTTTGGAGAAACGAAGTGGCAGGTTGCATGGTCAGCCACATTGCCATTTGCAAGTACTGTGATATCCAGTTTTACAGGATTAAGGACATTGTTAGCTACATCAAACATACGCGCCTTAATATTCGGAAATGTATTCCATTTTTTTTGATCCGTTGTAAAAGCAGTATCCGATTCGGTCCAGGTGTACACCAGGTGTTGTCCATCCGGGGTGCGGCTCATTTGTAAACGGGCGTCGATCGCGAACTTCCGGTTGCTCTCATTTGGATCGGCATTCCATGGATTATCATCGTAACCGGCTTCCGTTGTTAAAACACCCGGACCTTCCGTTGCCATGGAATCGATCAGCATATGCGTCCATGGTGTTACGGTATTGGTACCGTCATATACAAAATCATACAAATAGGGCAACTCCCCTTCAGTGTGCGGCCATAAATAGTTTTCAGCACTATACTGATAAATATAATCTAATGAATCCGGGTGATGCCTGGCATGGCTCATGATGGAACCAAAAATATGCAGTTTATTGTTTGCATCCACGGAACAGTCAATCCCTTCGCCTACGTTAAACTTTGGCACAACCAATGTACTGTCGCTTACTACACCCTGGAGCCTGTTTTTAAGAGCATTAAACGACTGTAAATTAAAATCGATAGAGTTTTGCAGTGCCCAGGTTGCCCCACTGTTAATGGTCTTATAAACAATAGGCTGGTAACCGACATTCGATCCCGTTGCGCCCAGCAAGGATCCCATAACCACAATATAGCCAACATCCCCCTGTTCGTTCCAGGCCATCATAGGGCGCGATATCCAGTTACTTGTGCCGTTAAGCGAATTGGTCGTGGTTGGAGGAGTAATAACCTTTCCAACCCAGTCAAAAGTCAGTGAGGAAGTGTTGAACATTCCGGTCATAAGCATGACGGCAGTATCTCGTGAGGTAGCATCATTATGGATCCCTGCCAGTATTCTCATTTTACCATCATCGGTCGCGCTGAAGTTATACGCGGAGAAATCATGTCTGGATAAGGTATTTGATGGGCCCAGTCCGGCTGTTGTTATTAATTGCTGTGCATTTTGGGCAGTGCTCGGTGCATTGTTATAGTTCGAAGCTCCCAGTTTTTTACTCGCGTACCAGTTGCCGATCCATGTAACATTTCCATTGCCGGTAGTGGGGCCCGCCCCAACCATATAAGTATTATCAATATTTGTATTCCCCGAAGGGTTATAGATAGCGCCGCTTGGAAATCTTCCCCAGTAATTATCGTTCACCCACATCGCGGTACTGTCCCAGTGGTCTCCGCAATCGGTAGTGATCATTGTCACAATTGTCCCGTTCAAGGCGTTATTAGCGGCAATAGGTGAAGAAACATACGTTGGGGATTTTCGGTGAATAAATGTCACTGCATCCAGTTCGTCGTTCCACTGTAACGGCTTCACAAAACTATTGCTCGATCCATAAATATTCATAGAAGAAGTAAATGCCTGCCAGGTGTTTATAAAACCTGTACTCGCCGATTGTTTTGCCCGGGGCGGGTAATAATCCGGATTAAGGGGCTTAATAGATGAAGGCTGACTTTCCTGCGCTCCGTATTTGTATTCTGAAATGGTTCGGGCGTTTATTATCCGGTTGGGTTTGGTTTTTCCGTTTTGTGAGAAGCTCCCTACTGCCACCAGTAAAGCCGTCCCAAGAAGTAATTCTTTTTTCATAAGATTTAATTTTATATAATATTATAAAATATAAATCCCGATGTAAATGTACTTTTTACATTAAGTCATAATTGCAATACAACTGGTACCCTCTTTTAAAATAGTGGTTTTGGATTTTTAAAATATACATCCATAAAAAAAGCCGTTTCAGAATTTGAAACGGCTTTTAAATAATTTAAAAAAGATGTTATTCAACAATTAATTTTTTAGTGCTGCTTGCATTGTCAACTTTCACGTTAACAAGATACATTCCGCTTGCTAAACCACTTAAATCGACCCGGATCGAATTGGCACCTGATTGCCCCTGTGTCTGGGTTGTTTTAACCACCTGGCCCATCGTGTTTAACACTTCAACCTGTACTTTAGAAGTATTAGTCAGGTTAATGTTTACTGTCGCATTGTTTTTCGCAGGGTTAGGGAATATAGAACTATTCACCACGCTGTTTTTGCTATTCTCTGCGATGCCCACATCAAGAGGACGTGCGAAAGCCATTCCCGCGCAGGTATACCAGTGTTTATTAGCGGTTAATTGCGAGTAAGGGCTGCTGTTTGAAGTTGTTGTAGGAAGATCTACATTAATTGTGGTAGCAGATTTTGATACCAGTTTGAATTTCGGAGAAATAAAATGAAACATAGCGTGGTTAGCTACATCGCTTTGCGCGCCGGAAGTCAGGTCAATCTCTGTAGGACTTAATTTACCTGCAGCTACGTCATACAAACGTGCTTTGATATTTGGTAAATTGTTCCATTTCTTTTGGTTATCCGTAAAAGCTGTATCAGATTCTGACCATGTGTATAATAAATGCTGCCCATCAGGAGTGCGGCTCATTTGTATGTGAGCGTCAACCCTCACTTTTTGATTGGACTGAGAAGGATCCGGATCCCATGGATTGTCCTGGTAACCTCTGTCTGTTGTCCTTTGACCAGGCCCTTCAGATGACATTGAGTCGATTAACATATGCGACCAGCTTGGTGTTGTGGCAGTACCATCGTAAACGAAATCATATAAATAAGGATGTACTGCCGGCTTGCCATCTTCAATTACCATGTGTGGCCATAAGTATTTTTCCGTTGTCCAGGTGCTGATGAAACCCATTGAATCAGGGTCATTGCTGAATTGTCCTACAATTGAGCTAAAAATGTGCAATTTATTGTTTGCATCAACAGAGCAGTCCATTCCTTCTAACCAGATAAAATTTGGAACGAAAAGTGTAGTATCGGTAGATACTGGCCAGATCCTGCTTTTTACATCATTATAACCGCTGTTAAAGTTAATTCCATTTTCCAAAGACCAGGTGCTTCCGCTGTTGGTAGTTTTATAAACGATTGGCTGAAAACCAACGTTTGACCCTGTTGCACCTAACCTCGAACCGATGATTACAACATAACCCACAGTTCCCTGCTCGTTCCAGGCCATCATTGGACGCGAAATCCAATTTTCAGTGTTGTCAGATGGAGCAATAGTAGTCGGAGCATCAAAAACTCTTCCTGCCCAGTCAAAAGTATTCGTAGTGGAATTAAATGTTCCGGTCATCATCATAACCGCTGTATCAGAAGTAGTACCGTCATCGGTAATACCAGCTAATATTCTCACTTTACCATCATCTGTAGAAGCGAAATTATACGCTGCAAAATCATGCCTGCTTGGCACGCCTGTAGAAAATGGCGGAGCAGTTGGCATTACCTGCTGAGCACCAGGAGCGGTACTTGGAGCATTGTCGTAAGTGCCAAGTTTTTTGCTGGCATAATAATTACCGATCCAACCACCTGCTGCACCAGTTGTAGGTCCTGCGGCAACAACATAAGCATTTGCAATGTCAGTATTACCTGTTGGGTTAAAAATACCGCCGTTAGGGTAACGTCCCCAGAAGTTATCATTTGCGTACACAGCTGTACTATCCCAGCTCGAACCGCAATCGGTTGAAACCATTGCAAGAATTCCGCCTGTAGCTGCAGTTGTTGCAGGAACCGGTGAGATAACATAGGTAGGTGATTTCCTATGAATAAACGACACTGCATTGAGTTCGTCATTCCATTGAAGAGGTTTACTAAAACCAATAACCATACCATAAATGTTCATGGAAGAACTGATGTTTTGCCATGTAATGGACGATGTTTTAGCACCACTGTTAACAGGGGTCGCATTTGGTTTAATTGAATTGGCTTTAGTAGTGGTAGATGCGCTTTCAATGCCAAACTTGGCATTGGCAATCGCTTTGATATCTATCAACCCCGTTGGCTTTGCCCTTTGCCCCGTTTGTGAAAAGGTACTTATTGCTGCAAATAAGACCGATCCTAGTAGTACGTGTTTTTTCATGTGTTTTATATTTTTCAATTAATAATCAATTCGCTAATTTACAAAATTTAATCCTAAATAGCTGAATCCTAGCCGACCACTTATAAAAAAAGCCGCTCCACTTATCTTTGTGGAACGGCTTCTTATAGTTTCTAAATGCGTTTTATTCGATAATTAGTTTTTTAGTACTGCTTGCATTATCAGTTTTAACATTTACAAGATAAACTCCGCTTGCTAAACCACCCAGGTCGAGTTGGATTGTATTCGCACCTGATTGTACTTGCGCCCGGGTCGTTTTAACCACCTGGCCCATTGTATTCAATACTTCAACCTGTACTTTAGAAGCGCTGGTCAGAGTAATTCTTACAGTGGCATTGTTCTTTGCGGGGTTAGGAAAAATAGAGCTGTTAAGCGCGCTGTTTTTAGTGCTTTCAGCGATGCCAACTGTGCTCGGGCGATCAAAAGCCAACCCGGCACATGCATACCAGTGTTTGTTAGCCGTTAACTGTGAGTAGGGGCTGCTGTTTGAAGTAGTGGTAGGCAAATCTACACTTATTACACTGGATGTTTTTGAAACCAATTTACATTTCGGGGAAATAAACTGGTACATAGCATGGTTAGCAACATCACTTTGTGCATCCGAAGTTAAATCAACCTTGGTAGGGCTTAGCTGTGCAGTTGTTACATCATACAAGCGAGCTTTGATATTAGGCAAATTATTCCATTTCTTTTGATTATCAGTAAAACTTGTATCTGATTCGGACCAGCTGTATACTAAATGCTGTCCATCAGGAGTGCGGCTCATTTGTAAGCGGGCGTCGATCCTTACTTTCTGATTAGAAGCTGATGGATCCGGATCCCATGGATTATCCTGATATCCAGCATCGGTAGTTCTTGCTCCTGGTCCTTCTGTAGACATAGAGTCGATTAACATATGCGACCAGCTTGGTGTTGTGGCAGTACCATCGTAAACGAAATCATATAAATAAGGATGCAAGGCATACCCATTTGTGTTGATATTGGTATGTGGCCACAAATAATTTTCTGTTGTCCACTGATTTATGAAATTTAAAGAATCAGGATCATTGCTTGAATGACCTAAAAGAGAAGAGAAAACGTGTAACTTATTGTTAGCGTCTACAGCACAATCAATTCCTTCTCCCCAGTAAAAGTTAGGGACAACAAGTGTAGTATCGCTTGAAACATTCCATAATTTGCTTTTTACATCGTCATTACCCGTGTTAAAGTTAATTCCATTTTCCAATGACCAGGTACTTCCGCTGTTAGTAGTTTTATAAACAATAGGCTGGTTACCCACGTTAGATCCTGTAGCACCTAACCTTGAGCCGATTATTACGACATATCCCACAGTACCTGACTCGTTCCAGGCCATCATTGGGCGTGATACCCAATTTTCTGTAGCATCTGAAGCAACTGTTGTTGGAGGATCGAATACTCGTCCTGCCCAGTCAAAAGTGTTTGTAGTAGAGTTAAATGTGCCTGTCATCATCATAACTGCAGTGTCGGAAGTAGTACCATCATCCGAAATTCCAGCCAGGATGCGCATTTTTCCATCATCCGTAGCAGAAAAATTATAGGCTGCGAAATCATGCCTGCTTGGCACACCTGGTGAAAACGGTGGTGCTGTCGGCATTACTTGCTGAGCACCTGGAGCAGTACTTGGAATATTATCATACGTGCCTAGTTTTTTACTTGCATAATAGTTACCGATCCATGTTACGTTCCCAGCACCAGTTGTGGGACCAGCCGCAACAACATAAGCATTTGCAATGTCAGTATTACCTGTTGGGTTAAAAATACCGCCGTTAGGGTAACGTCCCCAGAAGTTATCATTTGCGTACACAGCT
>Ga0208492_1000220_pt1 | contig 55613 bp, 51 predicted proteins | sample Subbioar_CSW14AB_FD_184820 | JGI IMG/M metagenome (GOLD analysis project Ga0208492, IMG submission 184820) | Serpentinite rock and fluid subsurface biosphere microbial communities from McLaughlin Reserve, California, USA - CR12Mar_CSW14AB (SPAdes) | ecosystem: Environmental > Terrestrial > Deep... | reverse complement strand
GCGGCCGCATCCTCGCCGAGGTCCCCAAGGCCCTCCTGCCGACCTACGACGTGTTCGACGAGCGCCGGTACTTCGAGCCGGCGCCCTCGTACGTGGACCGCGTCGTCGAGCTCTCGGGCACGCGGGTCGGGGTCACCATCTGCGAGGACATGTGGAACGACCGCCTCTTCTGGGGCGACGACCGTCTCTACGATCGCGATCCGGTCGCCGAGGCGATCGAGCAGGGCGCGCAGTTGGTCGTCAACGTGAGCGCGTCGCCCTTCGCGCAGCACAAGTTCGACGTGCGTCGCCGCATGGTGAGCCACGCCGCCAAGCGCTGGAACGTGCCCGTCGTCTACGTCAACGCGGTCGGCGGCAACGACGGTCTGTTGTTCGACGGCCACTCGCACGCGTTCGCGGCCGACGGCGCGCCGATCGTCGAGCTCCCGTTCTTCGAGCGCGCCGTGCGCACCGTCGACCTCGCCGAGCGCACCACGCTGCCGGTGGTCGACGAGGTCGACGTGCTGCAGCGCGCGCTCGTCACGGGTGTGCGCGACTACGCGCGCAAGACGGGCATGACCCGCTGGGTCCTCGGTCTGTCGGGCGGCATCGACTCCGCGCTGGTCGCGGCGATCGGCAGCCTCGCGCTCGGCGCGGAGAACGGTGCGGCGCTCGCGATGCCCAGCCGCTACTCGTCGGAGCACTCGCTCGAAGACGCCCGCGCGCTCGCTGCGCGCGTGAAGCTCCCGTTCGAGATCATTCCGATCGAGCCTGCGCACGCGGCCTACGAGACGATGCTCACCGCGCCGCTCGATCGAAACCCCCTTCCCGAGGGGGACGTGACCTGGGAGAACGTCCAGGCGCGCATCCGCGGCGCCACGCTGATGGCGTGGGCCAACCGCACGGGAGCGCTCTTGCTGACGACCGGCAACAAGAGCGAGTGCGCCGTCGGCTACTGCACGCTCTACGGCGACATGTGCGGCGGCCTCGCGGTCATCGCCGACCTCTACAAACACGAGGTCTACGCGCTCTCTCGCTGGCTCAACGAGAATCGGCTCGACGGCGCCATTCCCGAGAGCACGCTCACCAAGCCGCCGAGCGCGGAGCTCCGGCCCGGCCAGCGCGACGATCAATCGCTGCCGCCTTACGACGTGCTCGACGCGATCCTCGAGAACCTCGTCGATCGGGAGCACGGCGTCGTCGAGACGGCGCGCATCACCGGACACTCGCTCGATCTGGTTCGCCGGATCTCGCGGATGGTGTACCGGGCAGAGTACAAGCGGCAGCAGTTCGCGCCGACGCTGAAGGTGAACGCACGCGCGTGGGTCGGGCGCGACTACCCGATCGCGATGGGATGGCGACCGTGAACCGAAACGATCATGGAATGACGCCTGCGGCCGTCGCCGCGTGGCAAGCGAAGTGGGGCAAGGGTCCGCACGTCACGGCCGACGTCGTGGTGTTCACGATCACGCCCGACGGGCGGCTCGCGGTCCTGCTGATCGAGCGCGGGATCCCGCCTTTTCAAGGGCAGCACGCGATTCCCGGTGGGTTCGTGCAGCTCGACGAGGACCTCGAGGCCGCCGCGCGTCGCGAGCTCGCGGAGGAGACCGGGGTCGCCGAGCGGGTGGCGATGGATCAGCTCGCGACGTTTGGCGCGCCGGACCGCGATCCCCGCGGGCGCACGGTGACCATCGCGTACATGGCGCTCGTGCCGTTCGACAGGCTCTCCCACGCACGCGGCGGAGACGACGCCGCCGCCGCGCGGTTCTTCGCTATCGAGGGCGACGGGCCCGTCGACGAGCGCGGCAAGAAGCTCCCGCTCGCGTTCGATCACGAAGAGGTCGTGCGCGCCGCGGTCGAGCGGCTCCGCGGGAAGGTCACCTACACCACCGCGCCGTTCGCGCTCATGCCCGAGGAGTTCACCTTGAGCGAGCTGCAGGCCGCCTACGAGGCGATCCTCGGCCGCGAGCTGCACCGACGCGCGTTCCGCCAGCGGATGGAGAACGAGCACTGGGTCGTCGAGACGGGCAAGACGCGCGGCGGGGCACACCGGCCTGCGCGCACGTTCCGCGCGGCGACCCGCGAGCTGCTCTGGATGCGCCCGTGGCCCGAGGCGGCGAAGGTCACTGGAGGAATGAAGACGCGCGCCCCTGCTCGGCGTAAGCGTTCGGCATGAGGCTCGCGCTCGCCCTCGCGCTCACCCTGATCACCACCTCCGCACGGGCCGAGGAGCACCAGCCCGGTCGAGGCACGTGGATCGTCACCGAGGTCGGTGCCTCGCTGTGGCACGCGACCTGGACCGGCTTGAACGGCGAGCGCTCCGGTCGCGGCGGCATCGACGGCGGGGGCATCCGCGTGCGTGCCGGAGCCCTGTTCGAAGTCGCGCGCGGCTTCGCCCTCGGTCCCGTCGCGGGTGGCGACATGGCGTTCACCCATGCCTCGAGCGATCTCTGCTGTGGCGAGGTCTACCGTGTCGACACGGCGCGCCTCGGCGTCGAGGGTTCCTACTGGCCCGACCCTGCGTACGGCTTCCGCGTGCTGTTCGGGTTCGGAGTCGCCACTGCTGCCACCCGCGTGGACGAGGAAGGGCGCAAGAACCCGGGCGTGCTGGGCGCGGCATACCCGACCGGTTCGTACTTCTCGGTCGGCCTCGGGCGCGACACCAAGCTCGGCCCGCATACCCGCATCGGCGGCGCCTTGCGCATCGAAGCCGATCACCTCACGACGAGCGAGGGCGACACCCGCCAGGCGATGCGCACCCTGCTCCCGAGCCTGTCGATCGTATTGCTCACGCAGTAAATCGTTGCGATGGATCACACTTTGGCGCCGCGGCACGAGCGCTTCGGCTAGACTCGGCGCGTGACGCGGGATCAGGTGCAGGCCGCGGTAGCCGCGTATCTCCGTAACGAGTTCGGCAAGTTGCTCGTCGTGCGCGATCTGCGCCGCGTGCATCACGTCGCCGGCAACGGGTGGAAGGTCCGCATCGTCGCGCCCCTGCGGACGGGCGACGTGGACATCGCCGAGCTGGAGGTCGACGAGCGCGGCGTGCTCTCCCCTGTGCTCGATCCCGATGGTGTGGTCGAGGTCCTCCGCGCCACCCACGACGACGACGCGCCTCCCTCGGTCCGCCTCGACTCGCTCGATCTCGGCGGGTTCGACATGGAAGAGTCGCCTCGCTCGATGGAGCTGGTCGGCACCACGCAGGTGCTGGTGAAGATCCGCAGCCACCTGATGAAGAACGAGCTCGAGAAGGCGCGCGAGCTCTACCCGCGCCTGCTCACCGATCCCGAGGTGCGCGCGTCGGCGCTGCTCGGCATGGCCGAGATCGAACGCAAGCTCGGCAACGTGCAGACCGCGTCGGGCTACCTCGAGGCCGCCGCGCGCGAGTTCGCCGATCGGTTCGACCTCGAGGGCCTCGAGGACTCCGCGAGCGCCGCGCTCGAGATGCTCGGGCACGATGCGTTCGTCACCACGCCGATCCACGCGCTCCTCGAGCGGGGTCGTGCGCGCATCCAGCCGATCATCAGCGTGACGATGGCGCCCGCGCTCGCCGGCGCCACCTCCGCCGAACGCGAGTGGCTCGAGAAGAACGCCGAGGTGAAGACCCTTCGGCGCGGCGAGTTCCTGGTCAAGGAGGGCGAGCCGTCACGCGCGGTGTTCGTCATCCGCAGCGGCATCCTCGCGGTCTTGCTCGAGAAGCCCGAGGGCGGACAGCGCGTCGTCCGGTGCTGTTTTCCGGGTTGGCTCCTCGGCGAGTCGAGCGTGCTGTCGGACAACGACCCGCACGCCACCGCGTCGCTCCGCGCCGAGCGCATCACCGAGGTGTTCCGTCTCGACGCCGCCTTGTTGAAGACGGTGATGGAGAAGAACCCCACCCTCCGCGATCGCATCGCGCAGACCAAGCAGATCCACCGCATCGACTCGTTCTTCGCGATGCACGAGACCATGGGCCAGCTCGACGCGCAGGTGCGCGACGACATGCTCGCGTGCCTCGAGCGCATCCAGACGTTCGAAGAGGACACGCTGCTGTTCCCGTCGGGCGAGGTGCCGCAGCAAGCCTGTCTCGTCGCGCGCGGGGAGCTCGCGTTGCACGAGGGCTGGGAGCTCGATTCCCCCCCCGTCGCCACGATCGGCGTCGACCGCTTCGCCAACGTGCGCGACGCGGTTCACTCCATCGAGAGCCCCTACACGGTGCTCGCCAAGGCAGGCTCCACGGTGGCGTTCTTCGACGGCAAGAAGCTGCAGAAGCTCGCCGAGCACAGCGCCCCGCACGTCGCCGCCGTGCTCGAGAGATTGGGATAGCAAGCTACCCCTCGCGCTTCGCGCTCGGGGAACGTGCCCTCACCCCAACCCCTCTCCCAAAGGTAGAGGGGCCGAGAAACGACGTAGATTCTCGAGCCCTCTCCCACCGGGAGAGGGTTGGGTGAGGGTGCATGTCCGGGGCCGCCGAAGGCGGACCCGGGCGTTCTTAACGCGTCGGTGCGAAGGGCGTCAGGTCGCGATCGGTGCGGCCGGTGCCCACCAGATCGGCGACGACCCGCGCCGTCTCGGGCGCGAGCAGCACGCCGTTGCGGTGGTGACCCGTCGCGACGAAGAGGCCCGGCTCCACCGCGCCGATGAGCGGACGGTCCTCGCGCGTGGCCGGACGAAACCCGCACCACGTCGAGGTGATCGGCGCGTCGGCGAGCGCGGGCATCATGCCGATGGCGTGACCGAGCACCGCGTGGACGCCACCGACGGTGACCTCCTTCACGTGCCCGACCTCCTCCATCGTGGCGCCGAGCAGCGTGCGACCGTCGGGTCGAGTGACGACGTAGCCGCGCGCGCCGAAGACGATGTTCCGCGCGATGGGCGGCCTGGTCTCGACCTGCACGATCTGCCCGCGCACCGGTCGTACCCGCCGGAGGTCGTCGGGCAGTCCCGAGACCATCGACGACCAGCTGCCGGCCGCGACGACGACCGCAGCGGCCTCGATTCGGCCGTCCTGCACGTCGACGCCGATGACCTTGCCGCTCGCCCGAGCGATGCCCGAGACGATCGTGCCGGTCTTGAAGGTGACTCCAGCCGCGGCGCAGCCCTGCTGCAACGCGCGGAGCAGCTGCGGCGGATCGACCTGCGCCTCGTCGGGCAGGTGAACCGCCGACGCGATGTTCTTGGCCAACGCGGGCTCGAGCCGACGCGCCTCGTCGCCGTCGAGGAAGGCGATGCGCACGTCGCGATCGCGCTGCCAGCCGTACTGCGCCTCGAGATCGTCGGCGATCGACACCTTGAGCACGCCGCAGCGCTTGAAGCCGCTGCCGAACCCCACCATCTCGTTCAGACGCGCGTCGAGGTCGGCGTGCCCCTCGCGACTCGCGAGCAGGAGACCGAAGATCGCAGGGTCGAGCGGTTTGCCGTGCGACTCGATCTGCGCGCCGAGGATGCCGGCGGCCGCGCTCGATGCCTCGGCGCCGGGAACCGCGCGTTCGAGCACGGTCACCCGCACGCGATGACGCGTGGCGAGCTCGAACGCGACGCAGCAACCGATGATCCCACCCCCAACGACGACGACGTCACTCATGACCTCTCCTAATCACCCGCCGATCGGTGACGACCACTTCGACTGGGACGTCGTGGTCACCGTGCGGCAGCTCCATGAGCAGCTGGAAATCGAACGCGACGCCCACCGTCCTGCTGCTCGGAAAGCGCGGCAATGATCGATCATAGAGACCCGCGCCGTACCCCAGGCGATGGCCCGCGGGATCGAACGCGAGGCCCGGAACGATCACCAGGTCGAGCTCGCTCGCGGGCGCACCGTCCCGGGGAGGCTCGGGGAATCCCCGTCCCTGGTCGGTGAACGAGGAAACGTCGTCGACGAAGCGGAAGCCCATCGAGCAGTCCTCGATCAACGGCTCGTCGCCCTCGATCACGGGGTAGGCCACCCGCTTCCCGGCCGCGCGCGCAGCGACGTCGAGCGCCGAGGTGTCGACCTCCCCCTTCTTCACGATCGGCCGGAATAGCGCGACCGTACGGGCGGCGGCCCATTCTGGGAGGGAGAGAACCCGCTCGGTGATCGCGCCCGAGGCTTCGGCGCGTTGTTCGGCGGGCACCATCGCACGCGTCCGAGCGATCGACTTGCGTACCTCGGCCTTCATCGTGAGACCGAGCCCTCGAATTTCGTCTGCGGCAGGTTTGATGGGCATGGCGTGAGCGACTCGTGTCATACTCGTTTCCAGCGCGTGTCGCCCTTCGATCCCAAAGGTTCACATCCTCGCGGCCCGAACGATCCGGGTCCTGGCCGCCGTCCTCCTCGCATCGCGTTCGTCGGCTCCGGTGGAGCTGCACGCGGCATCGCCCACCTCGGCGTGCTCAAGGCGTGCGAGGAGCTCGGCATCGGGTTCGACGTCTTCGTCGGTGCCTCCGCAGGGGCGCTCGTCGGCGCGGCCTACGGACAGGGCATCCCCATCGACGTGTTGCTCGATGCGTATCGCCTGCCGTGGCGTCGCAAATACGACAACGTCTTGCGGCTCGACATGTCGAGCTTCTTCGGCGGACCGCAGGCGAAGGACTTCCTCCGCCCGGGCTATCTCACGAGCGGCCTCTTCGACATCGGCAAGCTCGATCGGGTGCTGAAACGGCACCTCCCGCAGAACGACTTCCGCAAGATCGACAAGACCATCCTGGTCACGGCGGTCGACGTCGACGGCCGCGGCCGCGTGGTGTTCGGCAAGGGCTACGACGAAGCGACGCCGATCTCCAAGGCCGTCGCAGCGAGCTGTTGCGTCCCCGGGCTGTTCCGCCCGTTCGAGATCAACGGCCGCTATCACCTCGACGGCGAGCTCGTGCGCACCCTCTCCGCGGACCTCGCGGTCGAAGCCGGTGTCGACATCGTCATCGTGTCGAACATCTACCGGCAAGAGACGGTGCGCGAAGGCAGTTCGAGCATCGCGCATCGCGGACCGATGGGTGTGATCACGCAGTCGTTGAACATCGTGCTCTCCGAGAAGGAGCGGCGCGGCCTCGACCTCTACGCGCGCACGTACCCGAAGGTCACGTTCATCAACGTCTCGCCGGACATCGGGAGCATCGGCTACCTCAATCGCTGGGCAGCGCGCAGCCTGGTCATGCGCGGCTACCGCGAGGCGCTTCGCGAGCTGGCGGCCGCCAAGGACCGAGGTGTGTTCGATCCTCGACCCGGGCTCAAGCTGGTCAGCGGCGGCTGAGTCGTTCGCCGTTTTTGAATGGTTGCGCTGCAACAATGAAACCCGGCCGCGACCGGCCGGTTTGGGAAATCATCGAAATCACATGACCTGGGCCTGGTCCCGGTCCTGCAGTTGCGCCCGGGTGATGGAAGGCGGGGCGCTTCGGATTCTTCAGCTTCTGGATGAGTCCGTCCCGTCGCCGCGGCGGGGGAGCCGCCTGTTGGACCAGGCCCTCGAGCAGGCGGGGCTCGCGGAGCTCCCGAGCGCGACGCCCGAGCTGCGGAACTTCGTCCGAACGTCGTTGCGCCCCATCCTCGAAGGCGAGCTCGGCGTGCGACTCGCAGACGAGGTGGCCCGAGCCCTCGAAGCTTCCCTGATGCCCGCGCTGCGGGGATGGGCCACGCTGCCGGCCGCGCCTTCTTCGATGAAGCTGCGGAAGGCCATGCCCACCGCGCCCACGCCCACGGACAGCGCGCCGCCTTCGAGTCAGCCCGTCAGCGTCCGCGGCGACGGCCGATCGGTGTTGGTCCTCGGACACGAGCGCTTCGCCGCGGCCACCGTCGGCCGCACGCTGGTCGGGGCAGGATTCAAGGTCGCGGTCGCTCTGGATGCGAGCGAGCTCGGCGCGGAGTGGTCGAGCCGCTCCTTCGACGCGATCCTCACCGACGAGCCGCGCGCGAGCGAGCACGCCGCGGCGTTGCGAGAGTTGCTCCGCAGCGCGCCGCGAACGGCGTTGATCGTGACGGGATGCAAAGATCCGCGCGCGACCGAGCTGTTGCTCCAGGACGACGGTGTGGATCAGGTCTTCGGGCTTTCCAGCCGTGCTTCCTCGCGTGACGTCGTCGCGACGCTCGCCCGCGCCACCTTCTGACGCGCGCAGGCTGACGCGCCGCGAAATCACTCCGGGGGTTATCCCGCCCTCCGGCCTCTGCTATTCCCGCGCCCTTCCCAGCAATTCGGGCCTGCTCCGTGCGCGGTTTGCGCGGCTCGGGCATCGGAACAAGGCTAGGGACCAGAAGAGGAAGCCATGTCGACGCCTGCCACCCCCTCGGCCTCACTCCCGGTGATTGGGAGCGCCCCGCGTAAAGCCGACGACGAGATCCGCCCGCTCAAGCCGCCGGTCGATCCCGCCACGCTCACGCACAAGCAGCTGCTCGGCGGCGACTTCTGGCGTCGTATCCCCGCGTACAAGGACGTGACCGAGGAGCAGTTCCTCGATTCGAACTGGCAGAGCAAGCACACCATCGTGAAGCCCGAGCGGCTGCTCGACGCCGTGCAGGGTCTCGTGTCGGCCGAATTCATCGAGGACTGCCGCAAGGGCTTCGAGCTCGCGCCGATGTCGCTGCGCGTCTCGCCCTACTTGCTCTCGCTCGTCGACTGGGAGCACCCGTACGAGGATCCGCTGCGGATCCAGTTCATCCCGGTGCAGTCGCGCCTGCTCCCCGACCACCCCAAGCTCGGCCTCGACTCGTTGCACGAGCTCGCCGACTCGCCGGTCCCGGGCCTCACGCACCGCTACCCCGACAAGGCCCTGTTCCTCCCGCTCGACACCTGCCCGGTCTACTGCCGGTTCTGCACCCGCAGCTACGCCATCGGCGTCGACACCGAGGAGGTCGAGAAGGTCCACTTCAAGGCGAAGACCGAGCGCTGGCACGCCGCGTTCGCGTACATCGCCTCGCGCCCCGAGCTCGAGGACATCGTGGTCAGCGGCGGTGACGCGTACAACCTACGCGCTGCGCAGGTGACCGAGATCGGCGAGGCGCTCCTCGCGATCCCGAACATCCGCCGCATCCGCTTCGCGACCAAGGGTCCGGCGGTGATGCCGCAGAAGATCTTGAGCGACACCGCGTGGACCGACGCGATCACCGCCATCGTCGAGAAGGGTCGCAAGCTGCACAAGGAGGTGGTGCTGCACACGCACTTCAACCACCCCAAGGAGATCACCGAGATCACCCAGCGCGCGATGAACCTCCTGCACGAACGCGGGATCTTCGTCCGCAACCAGAGCGTCCTCCAGCGCGGCGTCAACGACACCGTCGAGACGATGAAGCTCCTGGTGAAGCGCCTCGGGCACGTGAACGTGCACCCGTACTACGTCTACGTGCACGACCTCGTGCGCGGCGTCGAAGACCTCCGCACCACGCTCGACACTGCGCTCACGCTCGAGAAGCACGTCCGCGGCGCCACGGCCGGCTTCAACACGCCGACCTTCGTCGTCGACGCTCCCGGCGGCGGCGGCAAGCGCGACGCGCACTCGTTCGAGACGTACGACCGCGAGAACGGCATCAGCGTCTACACGTCGCCGAACGTGAAGGAAGGTCAGTACTACCTGTACTACGACCCGCTCCAGCTCCTCTCGAAGGCCTCGCAAGAGCGCTGGAAGGACCCTGCCGAGCAGCAGCGGATGATCGACGCCGCCATCGAGCGCGCGAAGGGTCGGGTCCGTCCGTTCGCGTGAAAGGGCCCGGGCTGAAGTCCGGGGCACCGACTGCTGGGCGACGCCTCGAATCACGGTTCGGGGCGTTCGTCTTTTCTGGCGCCGAGGACCAGTGCGACAGCCGGTGTCGGAAATCGCCAGCCCCTCTCGATGCGGTACGCTCGAGGGAATGCTGCGGACCTGGCTGTTCGTAACCTTACTCGTCGGCTGCTCACGCGTCGACGGTCGCGTGCCTCGCGCCGGCGGTGCGGTAGAGACGCTCGCTGACGAGCTGTTTCCCTATTACGTCGCCGTGAGCTCGACGCGCGTGTGCTGGATACGCTTCGGAGACAGCGCGGTCGTGTGCAGGCCGCTCGCGGGAGGAGCATCGGCGGTGCTCGCGACGGAGTCGACCGGCATTCGCTTCCTCGCGATCGACGAGACCGATGCGTACTGGGTTCGCAAAGACGGCGCCCTCCGCAAGGAGTCCGTTGCCGGAGGAACCGCGACGACGCTCGCGGCACCGTCCGGTGAGTGCACGATGAACGCCGACATCGAGCTCGATGCGACACATGTCTATTGGTCGTGCGGCACTTCGGTGCACAAGGTGCCGAAGGTGGGTGGAACGCCGACGACGCTGTTCACCGAGACCGGCGCCGCGGAGTTGGGAATCGCGATCGACGCAAAATACGTCTACTGGACCAACGCGACGACGTTGCGAAGGCTGCCGAAGTGATCGCTCGAGCGCGTCTCATCCTGTACGTCGGCGATCAGCCGCGAGCGCCGCGTTCTGTGCCGCGCGTGCAGGGCCGCCCCGCGCGCCCAGCTCTATCTGCTCGTCGAGGACATCGCCGTGCGATCGCCGCGGGTGCGCGCGAGCTCGCAGCGGTCACGCCTCGCGACTGGGGTCACCGCGTCCGGTACGTTGCGGCCCCCGACGGTCACGTGATCGCATTCGCGACGCCTGCTTGATTGATCTGCGCAGAGGAGCCCGGGGGAGCGGGCCTTCAATCGCAAACGCGCGAAGAGGCCAGCTCCGATTGGAACGCGCGAAGAGCGTCGCCGAGGACGAAGGCGCTGGTTGCCGCTGAACGCGTCGAGCCGCACGGCCACGGTCAACGAGAACTCGTCGCATCCGTCGGGCGTCGCCTGGATCTCGATGACCGCACCCCGATCGGCCACGAGCTTCATGGACGACGCCCTGCCCCGGGCACGTTCGCCGGTCCAGCACTTGAAGGATGTCGTCGCCGACCGCGAGCCATTGCGTGGCCAAATTTATGCGCTAGTATTCAAGTCCGATGGCCGAACAGCTCGAGCTTCGCCTCCCCAACACTTGGGGTGGTGCGCGCGTCGGAGCCGGCCGGCCCAAGGGCTCTCGGCGCAGCTCGCGCATGCCACACACCACGCGTGCGACCGTCTCCAAGCACCGACCGCACCACGTCACGGTTCGCGTAACCCGCGGCACGTGGAACCTCCGCAGCCAGCGCTGCTTCGCGCCGATTCGTGAGGCACTCGCCGCGGTCCATCAGCGCCCCGGGTTTCGGGTCGTGCACTTCTCGGTGCAGCACAACCACCTGCACCTCGTCACCGAGGCGGACGACCGACGAGCGCTGAGCAACGGGATGCGTGCGCTCCTCATTCGCGTCGCGCGCGGGCTCAATGGGGTCATGCGCACGCGTGGGCGGCGCTTCGCCGACCGCTACCACGAGCACGTGCTCGCAACGCCGACCGAGGTGCGCAACGCGCTCCGCTACGTCATCGGCAATCGCGGCGTGCACCTCGCCCGTTGGGGCAAGCCGACAAACACCGCAGAGGTCGATGGATTCTCGTCCCTAGCCACGCTCCCCGAGGAGTTGGTACGCCCGCCGCGCAGTTGGTTGCTGCGCGAAGGCTGGACCCGCGCTGGTCCTTGAAGACTCGTTCCCGGCTCCACTCGTCCGTGATTGATTCCACCGATGATTGTTCGAGCGCATTTCATCCTGTTCGTCCGGGACCAGGCCGCGAGCGCCGCGTTCTACGCCGCTGCGCTCGATCGCGCGCCGACGCTCGACGTGCCGGGCATGACCGAGCTCGAGCTGACCGAGTCGTCGGTCTTGGGCCTGATGCCCGAGCGCGGCATCGTGCGCCTGCTCGGCGACACGATCGTCGATCCGGCGCGCGCTGAAGGCGCACCGCGCGCCGAGCTGTATCTAGTCGTCGAGGACGCCGATGCGTGTCATCGCCGTGCGATCACGGCCGGTGCGCGAGAGCTCTCCGCGGTAGCGCCTCGCGACTGGGGCCACCGCGCCGGGTACGTCGCCGACCCCGACGGTCACGTAATCGCCTTCGCGACGCCGGCTTGATCAGTCGGCGCTCGCGTCACCCGAGCTCGCGTCCGAGCTCACGCTCGAATCCGCCCCTGACTCCGTACCCGAGTCGCTGAGGCTGGAGTCGCTGGCGCTCGCGTCCGAAGCCGAGGCCGCGTCGGTCGCGGAATCCGCGGCACCCGCGTCGGTGCTCGAGCACGCGGCGACCTTCCACCGCTGCGTCGCGCCGTCGCAGACCGCGTCGACGCTGCCGCATTTGCTCGAGTACGCACACTTGCTCGGCAGGTACATCGCGCAACCGCAGGCCTGACCGTCGTTGGGTTGTGCCTTGGGACAGTCGATCGGCGACTCGAGCGTGTTGTCGAACGACCACTTTCCGCCGATGCAGCGGTACGTGTTGGACTTCAGCGAGATCAGCGGACAGAGGTTGTCATAGGTGCACGCCGAGGTGCCGCTGCAGGCCGAGCCGATGGCCGGCTCCCCCGCCGGGCACGAAGTGGTGCCGCCGTCGGTCTTCGCGTCGGTCTTGCTGTCGGTACCCGAGTCGACGCAAGCGCCGCCGTCACCGAGGATCCGCCACCGGCCACCGCTGCAGGTGGCCTGCGTGAAGGACGTCGAGCATCCGACGGGCTCGTAGTAGCAGGTGCGGTACTGGCTGCAGGACGACCCCGAGACCGGCAGGAAGCTCGGACAGTCCGCGATGGTGGGCGGCTCATCCACCGCCTCGGACCAATGCGGCCCGCACGACGCGAGAGCCAGCGGCGCAAGGAGCACGACGAGAGACCTCATGGCCGAAGCATGGCGGATCGAAGTCATGGTTGCACCCTCACCTTCACTCACTTGCACACGCTCGGGTCCGGCAGCTTGCACACGCCGGTGATGCACTTGGCGGGCGCGAGGCAATCGGGCCCCTTTTTCGCGTCGCATGCGGCACCGTCGATCGCGGGAGCGATGCATGTGCCACTGGTCGTCCCCGGGGCCGTGACGCACTTCGCGCCGGCGACGCAGATCTTGTACTCCGTGCCGACGACGCCGCAGGTCTCGCCGGCTTTTGCCTGCACGAACGTCTGACAGACCTTGGTGGTCGGGTTGCAGTACGCGCCCTGCATGATGTCGCACGGCGGATCGGTCTTTCCGGCCGGATCGCACTTGCTGCCCGCCTTGCCCGCGGCGACGCACTTGGCGCCGAAGCACGCGAGGCCGAGCGCGCACGGCTGCGTGTCGCTGCACGCGCCGCCCGTCTCCGACGGCTTGGCGCACTTGTCGGCCGTGCAGCCGAGCCCGCGGCTGCACTTCTTCTGCGGAGAGCCATCGGCCTTGAGGCCCACGTCGACGCAAGCTCCGCCCACGGTGGTGAGCGCGGCGCACTTGCCGCAGTTCGCATCGTCGTTCTTCGCGCACCAGGTGCTCTTGCACTGACCGTCTTCGGCACACGCGGCGCCGTCGGCGAGCGCCCCCGGGTCGGGCACGCAGGCCGCGGGCGTCGACGTGGACAGCGCCTCGCACGAGAGCGTGCGAAGCCCCGTCGCACATGTCGATGCCTTGGCGGGCGTCATGGTGGTGCCCGGCGCGTCGAAGGTCGACGCACACGCCGCCTTCGACCGCTCGTAGCACTTCGCGACCTCGCCGTAGCCCACGTCGATGAGCAGCGGCACGCACTTCTCGTATTCGTCGCAGATGGCCTTGGCGACGTCGTCGCAGGCCTGCTCGCGCGTGATCCCGCTCGCGCCCTCCGTCTCGACGCTCGAGCCACAGGCGACGAACGTCGCGCCGGGGACCATCAGGGCAGCAAAGATCACGCGCATGGGTTTCACCTCACTTACAGGCGGCTGCGTCAGGGAGCGTGCATTTTCCGGCGACGCACTCGGCGGGCTCGAGACAGCCAGGCCCCTTCAAGAACGTGGCATCGGCGACACACGGATCGCCGTCCTTCGCGGCGGCTTCGCATGTGCCCTTGAGCACCGGCGGCTTCGCAGCGGTGTCGAGGCCCTTGCACCAGCCGTTCTTCTCGCAGAGCGTGAAGCTCTTGACCGCGGTGCCGTCGAATTCGAGGCCACACGGCTGGCCCGCGGCGACGAGGGTGATCTTCTGGCACTTGTTCCCCAGGCAGGCGAGGCCCTGGAAGCCGTCGCAAGCCGGTCCTTTGACGAGTGCGTCGTCACAGGTGGCGCCGGCCGCGGCGTTCTTCACGCACTTGGCCATGTAGCAGGACGTGCCCGACGCACACGGCTTGGAGTCGTCGCAGGCGCCGCCCTCGGCGACCACCTTGGCGCAGGTGCTCTTGCGCGAGCACTGCAGCCCGGCAGGGCACTTGCCACGGTTGCACGCGGCGCCTTCCGTCGGCTTCGCCGCGCACAAGCCGCAGAGCTCCTTGTCGGTGTCGAGCCCGCAGAAGCCGCTCTTGCACTGGGCGTCGGCAGCGCACGGCTTGCCGTCCTCGAGCCCACCGGGCTTCGGCAAACACGCCGCGGGCGTGTCGTTGTCGAACAACGCGGCGCAGCTCGCGGTCTTCGCCACGTTCGCGCAGGCGACGGTGTCGCTCGGCGTCGCGGCGGTGCTCGGCGCCGACAGGTCGCTCTTGCAGTCGATCATCGCGCGCGTCTTGCACGCCGCGATGTCGCCGTACCCGAGCGTCATGTAGGCCGGCGCGCAGGACTGGATCTTGTCGCACAGAGCGGCCACCAACTGGGTGCACGCCTCGTCGGCGGTGACCGAGGGCGAGCCGCTGTCGCTCGATGAACAGCCGGCGACGACTCCGACCACGGCCAAAGCGATCGTTGCACTGCGACCGGCGATCTGGATCCAGCTCGACATGACTCTCTCCTCGGTGAATTCACATACCCTCGTCCCGCCTTCGGCGGATCCGTGGAGTCGGGCCCGGCTCAGCAAGTTCCGTGCACCGACCCGTACAGCCTGCCTGGATCGGGACCGCGCGGCAAAAATGACTTGAGCCAGCCAGGACCGTGATCCCCGCTTCACGCCCCCGCTGGCGCCGGCGGTTCCGCAGGCCTACAGCGCACCCCATGGAGGAAGTCCGACACCTGATCGTCGGCGCAGGCATCAGCGGCCTCGCCACCGCCGCCTTCTCGAAGGAGCAGGACACCCTGATCGTCGAGGCGGACCGCGAGATCGGCGGCTACTGCAAGACGGTCAAGAAGGAGGGCTTCACCTGGGACTACTCCGGGCACTTCTTCCACTTCAAGCACGCGGACATCGAGTCGTGGCTCCGCGCGCGCATGCCCGACCAGAAGATCCTCAAGGTCGAGAAGAAGTCGTTCATCGCCTACCCGCACGAGGGTGGCTCGCATTGGATCGACTTCCCCTTCCAGAAGAACATCCACCAGCTGCCGCAGCAGGACTTCATCGACTGCCTGCATGACCTCTATCTCGCGAGGGCGACGGGCGAGAAGCACCACGAGCGCAACTTCAAGGAGATGCTCTACGCCCGCTTCGGCCGGAGCATCGCCGAGAAGTTCCTCATCCCGTACAACGAGAAGCTCTATGCGACCGACCTCGCGAACCTCGACAAGGACGCGATGGGGCGGTTCTTCCCGCACGCCGACCTGACCGACATCATCCGCAACATGAAGGTCGCCGACAACGCGACCTACAACGCCACGTTCACCTATCCCGAGGGCGGCGCGATCGAGTACGTCAAGGCGCTCGCCAGCGAGGTCGCACCGAACAAGCTCGCGCTCGAGGAGCGACTCGAGTCGATCGATCTCCGTCGCCGCGTGGCCAGAACCAATCGCCGCGAGATCCACTTCGAGCGCCTGGTCTCGTCCGCGCCGTTCGATCGGCTGGTGCGCATGACCGGCCTCGCCTACGACCAGAGCGCGTTCACCTGGAACAAGGTGCTGGTGTTCAACCTCGGCTTCGACAAGAAGGGCCGACGCGACGTGCACTGGTGCTACTTCCCGAACCGCGAGCGCGTCTTCTACCGCCTCGGCTGGTACGACAACATCTTCGACACCGACCGCCTGTCGCTCTACGTCGAGATCGGGTTCCCGCTGGGCGCCGAGGTCGACGTCGAGGCCAACAAACGCCGCGTGCTCGAGGATCTGCGCAAAGAGGGCGTGATCACCGATCACCAGCTCGTCGCCGATCACCACGTGGTGATGGACCCGGCCTACGTGCACATCACGCGATCCTCGAATGCGGAGGTGACGCGCCTCCGCCGCGTGCTCGCCGCCCACGGGGTCTATTCGATCGGCCGCTACGGCGGGTGGACCTACTGCAGCATCGAGGACAACATCCTCGAGGCCCGCGCTCTCGCAGCCGACTTCGACGCCACCGCGTAAGGCTTCGGGTGGCACAACCTGTCCCACGCAAAAGCAGCATCGCGGCCTTCCCCTCGGCAAACACAAGGTGAAGGTCGTCGCCGAAGTGGCCGGCTCCCCGGCGCTCCCGGCGGTCGAGATCGACATCGAGCTCGCCTGCAACGGCTCACCCGCGAACGACCCGTCGGACGGCGGCACCGGCTGTTCCGTCGCACGGGGCCCGCAATCCGCGCGTTGGACCGGGGTTTTTGGTCTTCTCCTCGTACTCGGCGCTGCGCTCGACAGGCCGCGTAGGCGCCGCTAGGGTTCGGCCCCCGCCATGGCTTCGGGCTCACCCCACGTCTCCATCGTCATCCCGGTCTACAACGAAGAGGCCATCCTCTTCGACGCGATCAGCGGTCTTCGCGCGCACCTCGCCGAGCGAGGGTGGTCGTACGAGATCATCATCGCCGAGAACGGGAGCCGAGACGCGACCGTGCGGATCGGCGAGGAGCTCGCGGCCAAGTGGGACGACGTCTCGTTCTTCAGCCTGGGCGAGCCCAACTACGGCAAGGCGCTCAAAGAGGGCATTCTCCGCGCGCGCGGCACCTTCGTCATCTGCGAGGAGATCGACCTCTGTGACGTCGACTTCCACGCGCGGGCGCTCGCGGTCCTCGAGACAAGCGAGGCCGACCTGGTCATCGGCAGCAAGCTCCTCGGCGAAGCACAGGACGACCGGCCGTTCATCCGGCACGCGGCGTCCCAGTTCTACAGCGGGCTTCTCCGGATCACCCTCGGTTTCCGCGGGACCGACACCCACGGCCTGAAGGCCTTCCGCCGGACGGCTCTGCTCGACACGGTGCGCGCCTGCCTGGTCGACAAGGACGTTTTCGCGAGCGAGTTCGTCATCCGCGCCGAGCGGGGGGGCATCCGCATCAAGGAAATCCCCGTCCGAGTCGTCGAAAAGCGCCCCCCGTCGATCAACCTCTTCAAGCGCGTGCCGAACGTCCTGAAGAGCGTCGCCAAGCTCACCTTCGCGATCCGCGTCCGCGGCTGAACGCCTCACGGGATCCGCCGAAGGCGGGCGGTGGAAGTGAGAATGCGCCGCGCTTCGACGCAGACGCTTTCGACATCTTCGTCCACCCTTGGTACCCTCGCGCTTCGCCCTCCGGGCGCGAGCATCATGGGCAGGATCATCGGTATCGACCTCGGGACCACCAACTCTTGCGTTGCCGTCGTCGACGGCGGCGAGACGAAGGTCATTCCCAACGCAGAGGGCGCACGGACCACGCCGTCGATCGTCGGCTTCACGGCGGGCGGCGAGCGGCTCGTCGGGCAGATCGCCAAGCGCCAGGCGGTGACCAACTCGGCGAACACCGTCTACGCGGTCAAACGCCTGATGGGCCGGAAGATCACCGAGCCCGAGGTCCTCAAGCAGTTCGAGCTCGCGCCGTACAAGATCGTCAGCGCCGCCAACCACGACGCGTGGGTGCAGGTGCAAGGCCGCGACCTCAGCCCGCCCGAGGTCTCGGCGATGATCCTCGGAAAGATGAAGGAGATCGCCGAATCCTACCTCGGCGAGCAGATCACCGAGGCGGTGGTCACGGTCCCGGCCTACTTCGACGACGCGCAACGCCAGGCGACCAAGGACGCCGGCAAGATCGCGGGCCTCGAGGTCAAACGCATCATCAACGAGCCGACGGCGGCCGCGCTCGCCTACGGCCTCGACAAGCAGGTCGCCGAGCGCATCGCGGTCTATGACTTGGGCGGCGGCACGTTCGACATCTCGATCCTCGACATCGCCGGCGGCGTCTTCCAGGTCAAGGCGACCAACGGTGACACGCACCTCGGTGGCGAGGACTTCGACCAGCGCATCATCGACGAGCTGGCGCGTCAGTTCCTCGAGGACCACGCCATCGACCTGAAGAAGGACCGCATGGCCCTCCAGCGCCTGAAAGAGGCTGCCGAGAAGGCCAAGCACGAGCTCTCTTCGTCGCTCGAGACCGAGATCAACCTGCCCTTCATCGCGGTCGGCAAGGCGGGCCCGGTGCACCTCGTGCGCACGATGAAGCGCGCCGAGCTCGAGACGCTCACCGCCGAGCTCATCGACCGCACCATCGAGCCGTGCAAGCGCGCGCTCGCCGACGCGAAGCTCAAGGTGTCCGAGATCGACAGCGTCGTGCTCGTCGGCGGCATGACCCGCATGCCGGCCGTGCAGCGCGCGGTGAAGGAGTTCTTCGGCAAGGACCCGCACAAGGGGGTCAATCCCGACGAGGTCGTCGCGGTCGGCGCGGCCATCCAGGGTGCCGCGCTCACCGGTCAGGTCGACGACGTGCTCCTGCTCGACGTCACCCCGCTCTCGCTCGGTGTCGAGACGGGCGGCGGCGTGTTCACCCGCCTCATCGAGCGCAACACCACCATCCCGACCGAGAAGAGCGAGACCTTCACCACCTCGCTCGACAACCAGCCGTTCGTTCCCATCCACGTGCTCCAGGGCGAGCGCGAGATGGCCGCCGACAACCGCTCGCTCGCGCGCTTCGAGCTCACCGGCATCCCGCCGGCCCCGCGCGGCGTCCCCAAGATCCAGGTCACGTTCAAGATCGACGCGAACGGCATCGTCTCGGTCGAAGCCAAAGACCTCGGCACCGGCCGCGCCACGTCGATCAACGTCACCCCTGCGTCGGGTCTCTCGACCGACGACGTGGAGCGGCTCGTCGTCGAGGCCGAGAAGCACAAGAACAACGACGCGCTCCGCCGCGAGCTCGCCGAGCTGAAGAACCAGGCCGAGACGCTCCTCTACACGACGGAAGCAGCGCTCGACAGCTACAAGGATCTCGTCGAGGCCACCGTGCTCGAGGGACTGCGCGTCGACGCCGCCGATCTACGCAAGCACCTCGACTCGAGCGCAGACATCGACGCCATCCGGGCCGCCTACCAGAAGCTCGAGGCCACGACCTTCGGCATCGCCGAGACCCTCTACGGCGGCGAAGGCGAAGCGCAGGCCTGATCGGCGGTCAGCCCGTGCAGTTGGCGAAGCTGAAGTAGGTCTTCGTCTTGTCGTCGGCGCCCGCTTCGCCGGTCGACGCGCAGGCGTTCGGGAGCTTGTTGTGCTCGACGATCGGGCAGGTCACCCGGCCGCGGAAGCGACCGTTCGCGTTCTCGTCGATGTCGATCGTGCACTTCTTCTCGCGCGTCTTGTAGACGTTCGTGTCGGTGACGAAGGTGACCTCGGCGTCGGTGGACTGGGTGCCGACGACGGTGCCCGACGCGATGAACGCGGCGGCCGCACGCGACACGCTCACGCTGAAGCGATTGCCCGAGACGCTGCAGCTGACGCGTGCGTCGTCGGCGCCGTCGGCGACGAGCTTGAGCTTCCCGTCTTCGCCGCGCTGGGCGACGGTGAACTGCGCACCGATGTCGGGGCAGGACCCGAGCTTGGCCGGGTTCACGTCGATCGCGGCATTGCGCAGCGTGAACTGCGCGCCACCGCTGACGGCCGGCGCGGCCTCCGACGAGCACGAGAGCGCGGCCAGCGAGAGGGGGAGGACGGCGAACGAAGCGAGCAAGCGAGCGTTCATGACGACATCTCCGTGACCCCCTGCGCGGGGGCCGGCCTTAGGCATAGCAAACATACCGGGGAAGCGGCCAGGAACCTGGGTCATCCGCGGGCGGCGGCGAACCCGCGCTCGAGGTCGGCCCACAAATCGTCGACGTCCTCCAGGCCGACCGAGAGTCGGATGAGGCCATCGCCGATGCCCAGCGCGCGGCGATTTTCGGCGGGGATCGAGGCGTGGGTCATGATCGCCGGGTGCTCGGCGAGCGACTCGACGCCACCGAGGCTCTCGGCGCAGACAAAGACGCGGAGCGCCTTGAGGAACTCCGAGGCCTGACGCACGTCGCCCTTCAAATCGAAGGAGATCATGCCGCCGGGGCCCTTCATCTGCTTCTGGGCGAGCGCGTGGCCAGGGTGCGAGGCGAGCCCCGGGTAGATCACTCGAGCTACTTGTGCGTGCTTCTCGAGGCGCTCGGCGACGACCTTGGCCGAGGCGACGTGCTGCCGCATGCGAACCGGCAGGGTCTTGAGCCCGCGCAATACCAGGTAACAGTCGAAGGGGCTCGGCACCGCGCCGATCGCGTTCTGCAGGTAGCGGAGGCGCTCGGCGAGCGCTTCGTCGCTGACCATCACCGCGCCACCAACCGCGTCGCTGTGACCGTTGAGGTACTTGGTGGTGGAGTGCACGACGATCGTCGCGCCGAGCTCCAACGGACGCTGCAGGACCGGGGTGGCGAAGGTGTTGTCGACCACCAGCGGCGCGCCGTAGCCGCGGGCGATCTCGGCGACGCCGGCGATGTCGAAGATCTTCAGCATCGGGTTGGAGGGCGTCTCCATCCAGGCGAGCTTGGTCTTCGGGGTGAACGCCTTCTTCACGTTGTCGAGGTCGCGCATGTCGACGAAGGACGCGGTGATGCCGAACGGCTTCATGATCCGGTCGAAGATGCGGAACGTGCCGCCGTAGACGTCGTCGCCGCAGACGACGTGGTCGCCGGGCGAGAGCAGGTGCAGGACGTTGGTCGTCGCCGCGCAGCCCGACGCGTACGCGAGGCCGTGCTTGGCCCCTTCCAGTGCCGCGAGGCAGCCCTCGAGCGCGTTGCGCGTCGGGTTGCCGCTCCGGCCGTACTCGAAGCCCTTGTGCTTGCCCGGCCCCTCCTGGGCGAACGTCGTCGACAGGACGATCGGAGGCATGACCGCGCCCGTGGTGGGCTCGGGCTCGTAACCAGCGTGAATGGCGAGGGTATCGAGGGCGTAACCGGCGTTCGGGTCTCTAGCCATGGGGGCCCCGTACCACGGCATTCCGCGGGTTTCTCGCGTCAAAGCGGGGTCGCGCGCTAGGCTCCGCAAGGAATCATGCCCCTTCCCGTCCGCCGGAAACGCGGCGGCCCCCTCGAGCAGCGGCTGCGCGACCGCGAGCCCCCCATCCAGGGCGGGCCCGAGGCGTCGTTGCAGCTCGCCATCGGGCGGGAGGGCGTGGGGCTCGAGCTCTCCCGTTCGCTCGAGCTCGGTCCGGTGACGCTGCTCCACGCCCGATCCCGGATGATCGGCGTGGGATTCCCCCTCGACGTCAGCGGCGGCGTCGACCGGTTCCGCCATCGGCGGACCACCCTCGAAGCCATCGGCCTCGCCGTCGAGCACGGCCCGGCCGAACGCTGGCTCTCCTCGCTCAGCGAGGGGCTGATCGCGCGCGGCGCCTGCGAGGTGCGTGTCGCGTGGGTCGCTCCGCCCGACGTCGGTGTCGGCGAGTCCGCGCCCGAACGCGAGGAGCGTCTGGTCTGGTCGTCGGGCAACGTGCGCATCGAGCTCGCCTCCGACCGGGTGCTGCTCGCCTGCGATCTGGCCTTCGCGCCGCGCGGCAGCGGCATGACGTTCATCGCCCACCGCGTTCGGGCCATCGGCACGGTGAGGGCGCCGAGCGCGATCGTCGGCGCGCTGCTCGTGCGCATCGCGCGCGTGCTCGAGGGAGAAGCACGCGGTCTCCGCCTGGATCTGGGCGATCCGAGCAAGGCCGCGGCGATGCACGCGTTCGTCACGCGCGGCGCCCGCATCCCTGCGCGCGAGGAGCTCGTCGTGACGCGCACCTCCGCCGAGGTCGAACGATTCGTGATCGAGATGCGCCGCGGAGAGACTCCCGCCGCACCTTCCTCGGTGTTCGTCGCGCTCGACGAGCTCGATCGGTTCGTCGGCGACGCCGACGCCGCGCTCGTCGCGGGGGATCACGAAGGCGCCCGCGAGGGCTACGTGCGCGCGCTCGATCGGGCCCCGCGCCACCGCGCGATCCTCACCCGCCTCGCCGAGATCGACGCCACCGTGGGCGAGCGCGCCGAAGCGGCGTTGTCGTGGCTGCGCGACGCGCAGAAGGGGCGCACGCGCCGTGCGCTCGATGGCAACGACCTCGGCCGCACCTTGATCGCGGCCGCGATGCACGAGCGCACCGGCGCCCGCGGTCGCGCGCGCGGCGCCTGGGAGCGCGCGGGACAAGAGGCCTGGGATCGTGGAGAGCCGCGGCTCGCTGCGCGCGCGTTCTCCCGCGCGGCCGCGGTGTGCAGCGACGAGGACCCGATGCTCGCCGCGTTGCTCGATCGCTCGCTCGCGGCCGACCCGACCGAGACCGAAGCGCGCTGGCGACGCGCCGGGATGCTCGTGCGCCTGGGCGAAGACACCCGTGCCCTCGAGGACGTGCAGCACCTCGAGGCGCAAGCCAAGGGTCGCGAGGCGCGTCGACGGACGCTGATGCGCGCGGCCTCGTTGTGGCACCTCGCCGGACGCCCCGATCGCGCGGTGCCCGCGTGGGAGCGCGCCCTCCGTTACACCCCGGAGGATCGCGCCATCGTGGCCGGTCTCGGCACCGCGCTCCTCGCGGGTGGAGAGACCGCGCGCGGCATCGGGCTCCTCGCGCACGCGATCACCCTGCCTGGCGACGTCGCCGGCCGCGCGCCGATCCTCCTCGAGCTCGCGCGCGCGTTGGCCGAGCGGGTCGGCGATCTGCCCTCTGCGATCGCGCGCACCCGCGAGGTCGGCAACGATGATCCGCACTTTGCTTGGGCGCGCGCGCTCGAGGGCGCGTGTCGCTTGCAGCTCGGCGATCAGGTCGGCGCGGAGCAGGCCTACGCAGCCGCCGCCGACACGGTCGAACGCCGCGGAGTTCCCGTCGAGGACACGACCTCCGTCCGTCAGCTGCTCGCGGGTGGCGCGCGGATCGCACGCGAAGAGCGTCGCCCAGCGCTGGCCATGCGTCTCGCGATGGCCGCGCTCTCGCTCTCGCCGAACGATCCCGACGTGCGCAGTCTCGTCGCCTCGCTCGGTCGCGGTCCGATCGATCGCGCAGCGATCACCGAATCCGGAACCGATGCCGGCGACGAGCCGACGACCGATCCGGGGCTCGACGAAGAGCCTGCGGAACAGGGCCGCGCGATCGCCGGAGCGTTCGACCTGGAGGACGATCAGCCCTCGGGCCCGGTGCGCGCCGTCGACGAGGCGCGCGCCGATCTGCTGCTCGCCCGCGTGAAGGCCGATCCGGACGATCTCGACGCCGTCGACGAGCTCGTCGATCTCCTCGGGCGCCTCGGACGGGACGCAGAGCTGTTCGCGTTGTTGTCCGCGCGCTGGGAGGACGCGACCCCGGAGGAGCGAACGCGCCTGCTCCCGTCGCAACGCGCGGTGCTCGAACGCCTCGCGATGGCGGCCGACGCCCAAGGGCGGACGATCGAGGCTCAGTTGTACCGCGACGCGCTGCAGATCCTCAGGGTGTGAGGCTCAGTCGTCGCCGTCGTCGCCAGAGGCCAATCGCTCCCACCTGCGGGTGAGCGCGCGGCGCTCCATTCCGAGCATCCGCGCAGCGGCGGAGTGGTTCCCATTCGAGAGATCGAGGGCACGTCGGAGCAACGCCCGCTCGATGGCGTGATACTTCGACGGACCGACGTCGGGCGCAGCGAGGAGCGCGTCGACGAGCGCGTCGAACGAGCCAAGGGTCGTCGGTGCGGCGCGGTCGGAGACGATCTCCTCGAGCTCGGGGAGATCGATCTCCTCGCTCTCGGAGAGGATCGACAAGCGACGGAGCACGTTCTTCAGCTCGCGGATGTTGCCCTGCCAGGCGCGACGCTGGAGCCACGCGATCGCGCGCCCGGTGAACCGGAGCTTGCGCGGGAACTCCTCGTTGAACGCGTCCACCAGCTCGGTGAAATCCGTCGGGCCGCGCTCCGCGAGCGACGGAACCCGCAGCGTGACCACGTCGAGGCGATAGAACAGGTCGCTCCGGAACTCGCCCTGCTGGACGCTCTTGCCCAGGTCGACGTTGGTCGCGGCGAGCACGCGCGCGCGCAGCGGCACCTCCTCTTCGGCCCCGACCGGGAGGAACTTCTGCTCCTCGAGCACCCTGAGCAGCTTGGCCTGCACGTCGAGGGGCATGTGCCCGATCTCGTCGAGGAGCACCGTGCCCGCTTCCGCCGCGGCGAGGCGCCCCTTGCGACGGCGATCGGCGCCGGTGAACGCGCCCTTCTCGTGACCGAACAACAGCGACTCGAGCAACGTGCCGGGAATCGCCGTGCAGTTGATCGCGATGAACGGCTCGTCGCGACGGCCGCTCGCCTGGTGGATGGCGCGCGCGACCATCTCCTTGCCCACGCCGGTCTCGCCGAGGATGAGCACGGGCGCGTCGGCCTGCGCCACGCGATCGATCGACTTGCGCAGCCGCTCCATCGGCACCGACGACCCGACGAGCGCGCCCGGGCCCCAGTCGCGTTCGACCCGAGCGCGCAGCCGCTGGACCTCGCCGTGGAGCGCCATCTTCTCGCGAAACGACTCGACGATCGGAACGACCAGCTCCGGGCAGAGCTCGTCCTTCAAGATGTAGTCGCGCGCGCCGAGCTTCATCGCCTCGCGCAGGTCAGACACGGCGCTCGAGGTGCTGACGATCACCGCGGGGATGTTCTTCCCGGTGCGCTGCAGCTCGCGCATCACCTCGAGCCCCCCGCGATCGCGAGGATCGTCGGAGAGGCGGATGTCGACCAGCATCAGGTCGAGTCCCTCGTTGGCGGCGGCGAGCGCCTCGGCGACCGTGCCGGCCTCGAGGATCTCGAGGCCCGCGACCCCGCGAAGCAACCGACGGATGCTGGAGCGAACCGCGCGGTGGTCGTCGAGGATCAGCAGGCGCAAGGTGGAGCTCGAATCGTGCGGAATTCCCCGCGCTCGCGCAATGGTTCGTTCTTCAGAGGTGAGGGGCGAGCGCAACGCCGCGGAAGGCGGTGTTGGTGGCCGGGGTCGCCAGCGTCATGGGTGTGGGCGCGGTGGTGCTGTCGGGATCATCCGTGAGCGTGATCAGCTTCCCCTCAGCGACGGTGAACAGGACGAACCTGGTGCCTTGGGCGTAACCGGCGAGACCGCGACAAAGAGTCGAGGTGAGGTTCAGCTTGAGCGTCCAGACAGTAGACTCCTTGGCCCATCGCTGCAGGTGATTGCCGTTTTCGTCGCAGACGTAGAGCAGATCGTTCGTGCCCATCCGCTTGAACGCGATCATGGAGGACGGCACATCCACTCCCGTCGGGTACCCTGAGAGCGGGGTCGGGTTCGTCGCGGTCGTCGGCAACACGCCCGGGTACTCGAACAGGCGTGCTGAGCTGATGGTGGCCGCGCCGATCAGGCCACCGTCGAAGAAGGTGAGGTCCTTCACATTGCCGACATTCGGGGTCGTGCCGGTCGAAACGGTCGTCGCCGCGCTCGAGCTTCCGAACGTCCCGAGATACGACACGCCGTTCGGATGTCCACCGAGCCAGAACTTCGTTCCGTCGGTGGTGAGGACCGCGCGAATCGTGCTCGCGGAGTACGACGTGGTGGTCGTGCTGGTGTCGATCGTGCGCGCGGCATCGACGCGTGCGATGACGCGCGCAACCGCCGTTGAAGCGGTGTTCGTGACGCTCGCGGTGCCGGGAGCCGTTGCATAGCCGGCCAGCGTGACATACCGGCCGTCGAGGGACGCGTGAAGCAAGCCAGCGGCGAAGTTGTCGCCAGCGAGCGTGAACGGCTGCTGCGCGCCCGAGGCGGCGATGGGCATCGCGATCGACCCGAGCGACGCGCCGCCCGGCAACGCGAAGCGATCGATGAACGTGACTGTCGACGAGGTGTCGAGCGCAGCAGCGCCGTCACCGACACGAACGACCCAGACCTCGGAGGGCGCGGAGCCGCCGTCGGCCGTATCGCTCATGGCATCGGCGCTATCGCTCGCGCCCTCGGCTGCATCGGCGCTATCGCTCGCGGCCTCGGCTGCATCGGCGGTATCGCTCGCCGCTTCCATCGCGTCCGTTGCGTCGCTCGCAGCCTCGGCTGCATCGACCGTTGTATCCGCAGTATCCGAAGCATCCGCTGCATCCACCGAGATCGACGTGTCTGCGTCCGACGCATCAATCGTCGCGTCTGCATCAGGGGTCGCGTCCGTAGCATCCTCGACGACTGCGGTGTCCGGCGTCGTGTCGATGGTGCCGTCACTGACCTCAGCGGAAGCATCGATTTGCGCGTCGGATTCAATGAGGCCCGGTTCGGGGTCTTCCGAGCAAGCACCGAGCAAAGTGGCGAGAACGAGCAGAGTGTTGCGACGAACGGACACGGGTTGCGCGCGAACCTACCAGACGCGAGCGACGCGCGCGCTAACAAGAAACGGGCTCGAATGGTCGAAAGTGGCCAAACGGCCGGCCGGATCCGGCCACTTGCGCCTCGACGCCCGGCGTTCGCCCGAACGCGAGCGTGGGCATACGCGCTGCAGAGGCTGCGTGGGAAGGAGAACCGCTGATGCCCCCTCCGCAGACGCCTCCGCAGCTAGCGATGCCCGAAACCATCTTCGATGACCTCAACGCGATGTCGTACGACGCGACCAACCAGGGCTTCCTCGACGGAAACAATGCGCTCCAGTACCTGTTCGTCGAAGTCGACTCGAACGGCTACGCCCGATGGACGTACACCGCGAGCACTTCGACGGTGGTGAACCTCGCAGCTCGGGTGACCCAATTGACGGCCGACGTCATCATCGGCGGCTCGTACCAATCGCAGTCGGGCGCCATCAACTACAACAACCAGAACTACAAGATCCGCCTCGAACGCGACTCCAACGGCGTCGCGATCGCGCACGCCCACACCGTCTGAAACTCAGTCGTCGCAAGGATCGCGCTGCCTGGGCCCTCGCTCGGTCGGGCCGAAGCTCACCCTGTCCGATTGCGGTAGGCTGTCGGAGACATGGTGGAGGTCAAGACGCTCGGCCTCGTAGCGAGCACCGTCCTGCCCCTGCTCGCTTGGATGGTGACGCGGCGGCAACGCTCACATCTCTACGTCGCTGCGTATGCCTCGTGGATCGGATGCGTCGATCTGCTCCGCCGGAACAGCCCGCTCCAGTCACTGGTGCTCGATCGGGCGCTCTCGCTGTCTTACTCGTTCTTCTTCCTCGCTTGCCTCATCCACTACTTCCTCACCGGAAGAGCGGCGCGAACCTCGACCCGCGTCATTCTCGGTTTGTGGCCGATCGTATTCGTATGGCTGGCAGCCAGCCCGCCGTTGTCCGTCGCCGTCTTCCAACGAGCCTTTCTCGCGACCTACAGCGCCACCACCGTGATCGCCTGGGTGGTAATTTTGGCGGCCGTGTCGCGTCGGCGAGAGCTCCGACCGACGCTTTCCCACCTCGCCCTCGTGCTCTACGCCGCTGGCGACGCCGTGGCGATCTGCTTTCCGCTGTTGCACTGGCGGGTGGACGAGTGGCGGATCGTGATGGTGGGGTACCTCATCTGCCTCACGACCTCGATCGTCGCGCACCTCGTGTTCCTGTTTAGCGCCCGCACGGAGCCGGCCCGACTCGGGCAGACATCGGGATAGGCTTCCCACCGGAATGGTGGACTGGGCCGCTGCGCAACGGGGGACGGGCATCACGTTGGCGGTGGTCGCGTGGGCGGTAACGCGGAAGTACCGGCCACACGTGTACCTCGCGGCCTACACCACCTGGATTTCGGTCGTCGACTTGTGGCGTGGGCCGACCGGGATCTCGTTCCTCCCGCTCGACCGCGCGCTCGTGCAGTCGTTCTCGTTCTTCTTCCTCGCGCTCGCGGTCCACTACTTCCTCGATCGCTCGGCGCGGCTGGTCCTCGCGGCGTTCGCGGTCGTGGTCCTCGGGCTGCTCGCGTTCCCGACGATGTCCAAGGCGGCGTCTTACCGCCTGTACTTCGCCGTCTATGACACGACGACCGTGCTGGTCTGGGGGATAGTCGTCTACGCGGTCCTCCGGCGACGCGACGTGCGGCCGAACCTCGCGCACCTCGTCCTCGTGCTCTATGCAGCGACCGACGCCGTTGCCATCTGCTTCCCGCTCCTGAAGTGGCGGATCGACGAATGGCGCGTGGTGGCAGTCAGCCAACTCGTCTGCGTCACGGCCTCGATCGTCGCGCACCTCGTATTCCTGTTTCGCGCCCGCACGGAGCCGGGCCGCCTCGGGCAGCATTCGCAGTAGACTTCCACCCGATGGGGGACTTGCGCCTCGCGCTGCAGATCGCACTGGCCGTGGTCAGCTCCCCCTCGCACCCGACCGAGCGCTGAGCCTGTCGTTCTCGTTCTTCTTCCTCGCGCTCGCGATCCACTACTTCCTCGGCCGCTCAGCGCGGCTGATCCTGGCGGCGTTTGCGTTCGTCGTCCTTGCGCTCTTCGCCATGCCGACGATGTCCACGGGTGCATTCCAGCGGCTGTTCTTCTTCGTCTACGACACGACGACCGCGCTCGTCTGGGGCATCATCGTGTACGCGGCACTCCGGCGGCGCGACCTCCGGCCGAACCTCTCGCACCTCGCGCTCGTGCTCTATGCCGCCGCCGACGCCGTGACGATCTGCTTCCCGCTCTTGCACTGGCGGGTCGAGCAGTGGCGCATCGTGACGGTTGGCTCCTTCGTCTGCGTCACGGCCTCGATCGTCGCGCACCTCGTGTTCCTGTTTCGCGCCCGCACGAACCCGACCCGCCTCGGGCAGACCGCGCGGTAGGCTTCCATCGGAATGGTGGACTGGAGCGACGCGCAACGGGGAACCGCCGTCGCGTTGGCGGTGGTCGCCTGGGCGGTCACCCGGAAGTACCGGCCACACGTGTACCTCGCGGCCTACGCCACCTGGATCGCTGCCGCCGACCTGCTGCGTGGGTGGTTTCGTGGGCGGATGGCGCTCTCGTTCCCGCCCCTCGACCGCGCGTTGAGCCAGTCGTTCTCGTTCTTCTTCCTCGCGCTCGCCGTCCACTACTTCCTCGGCCGCTCCGCGCGGCTGGTCCTCGCAGCTTTCGCGGTCGTCGTCCTCGTGCTGTTCGCGTTCCCGACGATGTCCAAGGCCGCATCCCACCACCTGTACTTCGCCGTTTACGACACGACGACCGCACTCGTGTGGGGGATGATCGTGTACGCGGCGCTCCGCCGACGCGATCTGCGGCCGCACCTCGCGCACCTCGTCCTCGTGCTCTACGCGGCGACCGACGCCGTTGCCATCTGCTTCCCGCTGCTGAAATGGCGGATCGACGAATGGCGCGTCGTGGTGGTGAGCCAGGTCTTCTGCATTACGACCGCGATCATCGCGCACGTGGTGTTCCTGTTTCGCGCGCGCTCGCAACCGGCCAGGGTCGCACAAGCCTGATCCCGCGCGGTACCCTGCGTGGTTCACTACTTCCTCCGGGCCTCGTGCGGCCTCGCTCGTCTGCCTCGCGGGGGCGCTGGTCGCCCACCTCGTCGTTCTCGTACGCGCCCGGCGCGACCGGTAGTATCCCCACGACCTGATGTTGTCGGTCGTGCTCTTCACGGCGTTCGCCCTCGTGCTCGCCGCCGTGCTGCTCCTCATCTGGCGGCAACGCGCGGAGGCCGACGAGCGCGCCGCGCGCAACGAGGAGCGCGCCGCCGTCGCCGAGGCCGTCCACGCGGTCTCCCACGACGTCGACAACCTGTTCGGCGTCCTGCTCGGCAACCTCTCGACCGCCCACGACATGTCCGCGAGCGACGTCGCCGAGATGCTCGCCGATCTCGAGCCCGCGGCGCGCGCGGCCAAGGACCTCTTCCACTCGCTGCGCGGCGATCGCGCGGCGGTGAGCTCGGTCGAGTCGTTCGCCACCATCGTTCGGGTGCTCGTCGGCATGCAGCGGCGACGCGGGGTGAAGGTCACGCTCACCATCGAAGGCGATCTCGAGTACGTCGGCCGGCCGGGGCACGGCTTCCGCATCGTCTACAACCTGCTGGAGAACGCCGCCCGCGAGGTGCAGGGGTTGCCGGGCGCGGAGCTCGACGTCCGCCTCACCCGCGAGGCGCTGCGGGTGCGAAACCCCCTGCGGCCGGGGAACACCCTCGACGAGCGCGTATTCGAGCGCGGCGTCAGCACGTATGGCTCGAGTGGCATGGGCCTCGCGAACGTGAGCGAAGCGGCGACCGAGATCGGCCTCGCCGTCACCCACGAGATCGAGAACGGCGCGGTGACGTTCGTGGTCGCCGCCAGGCCGCCTCAGGAGCTGTGAGGATTCCCCCGGACTGAAGTCCGGGGCACCGACAGCAAGACGAAGCCCTCCGGGCTGGCGGGGGGTCGAGCGAGTAAGTGCAGTCCTTCGTTGACGAACCGCGATCGCCAATCGGCACGATTTTCCGCATGTGCGACACGAGATTCAGTTTGCGGCGACAACCTCGGGCCAGCCCAGCGAGTCGGTGAGTCCGAAGGACTTGAGGTCAGCTGTCGGTGCCCCGGACTTCAGTCCGGGGGGATTTTCAGACGTCCCTCAGCTGCCGGTCCAAGCGGACTGAAACGACGCCCGAATCTCGTCGACCAGCTCGGCGTGCCTCCTTGCGTCGGGCCGAGCGGCCGAACGCTCGGCGAACGCGTGGGCCACGCGCGCGAACGCGTCGAGATCGCACGCTTGTTTAAAGGGGGAGAGGTGGAGCGCGATGCGCGAAGGCCAATCGGCGACCCTCCCTCGGAGGATCGCCTTGAAATAGCGCCCGATCGGATCGATCACCCAGGCCTCGGGCGAGCCGCGCAAGAACGCGAGCGCTTCGGTGATGACGTCGCGGTGCACCGCGCCGAGGAACGCCGGCGTGAGCATCCGCGCCCCTGCGCGCTCGGCGAGCTCGTCCGAAAGTCTCGGGCGCTCCTCGGGCCCGCGTAACGTCCAGACGTGCGCATCGTTGAAGACGAACCGCGGGAGATACGCGATGGAGACGTCTTCGGGCGGCAGCACCGGCTTGTCGGGAGCTGCGTTCATCTCGCCCACCGGATCGAATGGTTCGACGATCGTCCAGCAGCCGCGCTCGTTCTTGTACTTGAGCCACACGTGATGGTGGTCGGTGGCGTCGCCCGCGGAGTGCACGCGGACCTTGCCGATCGCGACGCGCAGGTTGTACGGGCTCACGCCCGAGGCGATCGCCAGCGCGCAGAGCAGGATCGCTCGGTCCTCGCAGTCGCCGGTTCGAAGCGCGAGCGTCTCTTCGGGCAACTGCCAACCGTCGCCCGCTCGATCCCTCGGTTCGAAGCGGATCTCGCTCCCGACGAAGGCTGCGAGCACGTCGATGCGGTGGTCGAACGACCCGGGCGCCCTCGAGTGGAACCGTTCGAGGCTCGCGCCAGGGAGCACGCGAACGAGCTGCGGAACGCCTTCGGCGAGGACGCGGCGCATGTTCTCGGCCCGCCCGACGACGACCTCACGGATGTCGAGGTCGTAGCCGACGCGACGATCGCCGGCGCTCGCCGCGCGTGACAGCGGCACCATGCAGTCGTGGACCACCACCTCGCAGTCCCACTTCCAGGGTGACGCTCCCTGAACCCGCGATCCGGCCAGCTCCATGCGCGCGGCGCTTCGCACGTTCCGGGCCAGCGCGTCCCCCCGTCAGCACCGCGTGGTGCCGCCGACAGTTGTCCATTTCCGGCCTACCCAGAAGTCCAGATGTGGCCACCCGCCCCAACTCCCGCGACCTGAGATCGCGCAATTTTGGGCGAATATTGAGTGGCCGCAGGCTTGCTTACACCTGCACCGTGATCGTTCCGGCCTTCTTCCAGTCGTTCCACGCGGCGCTCACGCCCCGCGAGGCCTGTGTGGGCCGAGCGCGCCTCGCGGTCGCGAGCTTTCGGGAGTTGCTCCAGCGCGAGTCGCCCGTCGGCGCTGCCGTCACCGACGTGTTCGCGCAAGGTTCGTTGGTTCACCGCACGACGGTCGTCGGCGCTGCCGGCGATCATTGCTGCGAGCGCACGCCGTTCACGGTCGACGTCGTCGCGGTCCTCGACCTGCCCGCGAACATCGACGCCCGCGAGGCCACCGATCGCTTGATGGACGGCGCACGCGCGCTGCCCGGGTTCGAGGTCCACCGGCGCGACCGCAGCATCCGAGTGCGCTGCCCCGGCGGAGTCGATCTGGGGGTCATCGCCGCGCGCCCGACGGACAGCGGCGTTCGGACCAAGCTCGAGGTGCCGGATCACAAGTGCTCACGATGGCGTGCGACCGACCCGAAGCGGCTCGGGGACTGGTACCAGACCCAGCAGACGCGAACCGGTGGTCGCTTCGCCCGGCTGTCGAAGATGCTCAAACAGTGGTGCCAGGATGACGTTCCGGTCGCAGCGCACCCGCCGCGCGTCGTCATCGACGTCCTCCTCGCCGACGCCATCGCCGCACCCGAGTGCGATGCGGAGGGCGTGGTCCAGGCGCTCGACGGGTTGAGCTGGAGACTCCCCGTCGCCGGAACGATCGTCGTGCCGAACCCCTCGATTCCCGAAGAGGACCTCGCCCGCGACTGGTCGCCCGAAGCGATCTCGATCTACCGGCGCCAGGTCCAGCAAGCCTCGTTGATCGCCCGGGCTGCGCTGCTCGAACGAAACGAGGAGCGCGCGCGCATGTTGTGGAAAGCGGTCTTCCGCGACCGCTTCCCCGACCACGTCTGATTAACGTCCCTCGATGTTCCCCACGACCGGCAGCGTGACGCGCGGCTTCTTCTCGCGGAGCTTGCCGCGACGCTTGGCCGCAGCGGCCTCGCTCTCGTTGCGCGGCAACAGCTCGCCCACGACGTCATAGTCGGCGGCCTGGGTGATCATGACGCGGCGAATCTCGCCCGCACGCGCATCTTCACACTCCGGTCCCTCGAGGTACACCTGCCCGTCGACCTCGGGCGCCTGCCCTGCGTGACGCGCCATCTGCACGTACTCGTGCTCGTCGCTCGTGCCCTCGACGAGCACCTCGAGCTCCTGGCCGATCATCGCCTTGCTCTTCTTGTGGGCGATCGACTTCTGCGTTCGCATCAGCTTGCGGTACCGCTGCGCAGCGACCTTGGCGGGCACCTTGTCGTCGAGGTGGAACGACGCGCACGTCTCTTCGTCGGAGTAGCGAAACGCAGCGAGACGCTCGAATTCGGCCCATTTCACGAAGTCCACGAGCTCGTCGAACTCGGCCTCGGTCTCGCCCGGATGCCCGACGATGAACGCGGTTCGGAAGGTCAGATCGGGGATGGACTTGCGGAGCTTCTCGACGACGCGCTTCTGTCGATCGATGCCGTGACCACGCTTCATCCGTTTGAGCATCGCGTCGGACGCGTGCTGCAGCGGCATGTCGACGTACGGCACCACCCGCGGGTGGTGGGCGAGCAGCTCGATCAGCTTCGGATCGATCGTCTCGGGATACAGGTAGAACAGGCGGAGCCACGACAGGCCCTTCACCTCGGCGACGCGTTCGACCAGCTCCGCGAGCTTCTTGCCGCGCGCCGCCTCGTCACCGCCGCTTCCGGGCAGGTCGCGACCGTAGGCGATGGTGTCCTGCGAGATGAGGTTCACCTCGGCGACGCCCTGCGCGACGAGCCCCTCGACCTCCGCGACGACGTCGTCGATCGACCGCGAGCGCTGCTTGCCACGCATGTCGGGGATGACACAGAACGAGCACGAGCGGTTGCATCCCTCGGCGATCTTCACGTAGGCGAAGTGCCGGCCGAGCGAGAGCACGCGCGGATCGCTCTTCTTGTAGACCCACTCGGCGGGGTTGCCGACGAGCATCCGCTCCTTGCTGCCCTTCAGCACGTCGCCGAGCTTGAGCATGTCGCTCGAGCCCATGAAGTGATCGACCTCGGGGATCTCCTTGGAGAGCTCGTCTGCGTAGCGCTGCGAGAGACACCCCGCGACGACCAGCTTCTTCATGCGGCCGCGGCCGCTGTCGCGCATCTCGGCCACCTCGAGGATGGTGTCGATCGACTCCTTCTTCGCCTCGCCGATGAAGCCGCAGGTGTTGATCACCACGACGTCGGCCGCTTCGGCGTCGGCCACCAGATCGAGCCCTGCCCCCTCGGCCACACCGACCATGACCTCGGTGTCGACGCGGTTCTTCGCGCAGCCGAGGCTCACGAAATGGACGGTACGCAGGCGCTTTTCAGACATGGACCGCCAAACATTGTGGCCCGTCGCGTGCGACGCAAGCGCCTGGGCCGTATGGGGCTCGGGAGAAGACAAAAACGAATCGGCCCCTCGAGGGGGCCGACCGGGACGCTCACTCCGCCGTTTTGGGCGGCGGTCCGAGCTGGATGCGCTCGCCTAGGTAGCTGCCGATGAGGGCGAAGAGGATGCCGATGCCGCCCATGATCACGTAGAGGAACGGGGGCAACGTGAAGACCGTCTGGCTCTTGTAGAGGTAGAGCACCGTCGGAATCGCGATGATGAAGCTCGCGATGAACGGCTCGAGGAACGTGCGGCCGGGGCTGATCATCCCGACCAGCATGCCGCCGACGAACCAGATGCCGATCGAGGCGAGCATGCCGTGCGAGCCCTCGAAATCGAGGGCGGAGACCACCTGCGGTAGGCCGAGGATGATCGCTCCGGTGAGCACTGCCTGGACGACCATGGCGATGAGCAGCCAGAGGACGCTGAACGCCTCCTGCTGATACCGCCGCTCGAGCTGCTCCTGCTTGCTGCGCTCCACCGCGGTGAGCGCGGCCGTACGGGCGCCGCACGACACGCAGCGCTTGGTGCCGCCCGCGTTCTTGAACCCGCAGGACGGGCAGACGATGCTCTTTTCGGCCATGATCCGGTTCGGGCAGGGTAGCGGCCCTCGGGGCCTTTGCGCAATCTTCCCGGTGGCCTGCGCGGGATCAGCGTGGCAGCACGCGCAGCGCTCCGAGTCGCTGCAGGATTCGCTGTAGCTCCTCGATGCTCATGTCGACGTGCTCCACGACACGTCCGTACAGCTGTGCGGTCCTCACGCTGCGCCCGCCGCGTTCGGCCTGGGCCGTCGACAGGGCCCACAACACGACGCGTTCCTTCCGCGTCAGGCCGTCGCGTACGTCCGGCAGGTCACTCACGGATTCATGCTGGCGGGGCCCGGACCGGGGTAGACGGGGACCTTCTTGCCGTCCTTCTGCTCGTACTTGGAGGGACACTTCGCCAGGACGTTGTTCGCCGCGAATTCGCCGTTGTCGAGCAGTTTGCCCTCGGCGGTGACGCCGACCTCGGGCATGTCGTCGCGGAGCGTGTCGGGCTTGATGCACGACGCGTAGCGGATGTGGATGATCTGGCCGCCCTTGGTCGCGTCGAACTGATATTCGCAGGGCTTTTCCTGGAATTTCATCGTTCCCTTGACCAGCACGCCCTCGACGCGGACCGAGCGGCCGACCCAGCGGCCCTTCTCGGCGAGGAGCTGATCGACGCCTTTGGCGTAGACCGTCGCGTCCTTGAAGTTGGTCAGCACCAACGCCGCGATGCCCGTCGCGCCGAGGACCAGCGCGCCCACGATCATCAGCCCCTTCTTGTCGAAGGAACCGTTCTTCTTGGCAGCGGCCGGCGGAGGGGGGGGGACCTCGACCGGAGCGGCGTCTTCCTGATCGGGACGGATGGGCTCCATGACGTGTTCCAACTTAGTGCTGCTCGGGTCCTGCCGCCACTCGGGCGCCCGAGCAATTCCTCCAGTCCATGACAAACGTCTCGGGGGGCCCGGAAGGATGCGAATTTATGCGCTGCGTCCAACCGGTGCTAGCTTCGGGGCGTCGATGCCCCGTCGCCACCCGCCCGACTCCGAGCCGCCGCCGCACTACGACACGGCGCGAAAGCGCCTCGAGAGCGTCATCCCGGACCTCATCAAGAAGGCCGTGATCGGCGGGGTCGAGCGTGGCTACGAGTCGGCCGACGCCGTCCGCAACTTCATCACCGAGCAGAAGCTCCCCAAAGAGATCGCCAACGCGATCCTCTCGCAGCTCGACGAGACGAAGAACGGCCTGTTCCGCGTCGTCGCCAAGGAGCTCCGGAGCTTCCTCGAGGCGGTCGACTGGCAACGCGAGCTGCAGAAGCTGCTCACCACGGTGTCGTTCGAGATCAAGACCGAGATCCGCTTCATCCCCAACGACGCCGCGCCCGAGAAGCTCGGACGCCCCGAGGTGAAGGCGGGGATGAAGGTGAAGCGCAACCGGATCGACGAGGAGCGGCGCGCCAAGAAGAAGCGCCGCACCCAGCGCACTCCGGAAGAGGAGCGCCGCGCCGCCGATCAAGCCGATCAAGACGCCGAGAACGACACCGAGACGAGCGAGCCCGGCGAGGTCGAAGAGAGCCTGCCGCCGCCGGAAGTGTCGCCCGAAGACTCGGAGCTCTGAAAAGAGTCGTCAGTCGTCAGTCGTCAGTACTTGAGGCCGACCACCAGCGCGCCACCCTTGTAGGGCGTGCTGACCGGGAGGAACTTCTTGCCCTTCGGCGAGGAGTACGTGCCCTTGGAGATCTGCGAGCCCTTGTTGTCCTTGAGGACCAACTCGACCTTCACCTTGGGGTTGGTGTCGAGCAGCGTCGCTTCGAGCGTGGAGCCATCGGGGAGCGACTCCTTCGCCGCGTTCCCCTTCGTGAGGGCGAGCGTCTTGGTACTCACCACCTCGTAGTGATTGTACGCATTGAACGGCGGGCTCGTGAGCTCGGGCCACCCCGCAGGAATGGCGCCCGCATCGGCCTTGGTGCCGTGAAGGAGCGTCAGCTCCACGTTGGTGCTGTTGGCACTTTGTTGAATCGCAGCGGAGGCAGTGCCCACGCCGCAGGTCATCGCGAGTACGCCGATCCAACGCAGCAACGTGCGGCGCGCAGGCTTGTCGATGGAGACGTGCATGATCATTTCGCCTCGCGACCGGTGATCCAGACGACGGGAGAGGAGCCTTCTTCGCCACGGGTATAGATGACCGTGGCGCCGGAACCGACCTCGAGATCCGACACTTCGACCGTGGCGGCATTCTCCGGGACCGGCATGGACGGGTTGGACGGAGGCGGCGTGTCGATCTTCACGACGGTCACCGGGGGCGGCGCAGCGGTCGTCGAGGCGACGGGTGCGACTGGCGATTTCACCTCGTGGGCGCCCGTCCAGAGAATCAGCGCAGCGGCCGCGGCGGCGATGCCACCGAACGCGACCCAGATCACCGTGTTCTTCTTCGCGCGGTCGGCGCGGGAGGTCAGCGGCGCCACATGCGTGGAGAGCGGGATGACGTCGGCCAGACGCGGCTCCATCTCCTGCGTCTTCACCTTCGCCATGACGTCGTCGACGATCGAGTCGACCTTGGCGTTGCCGTAGATGCGGTTGGCGTCGTCGCGGAGGAAGCCGCCGATGGCCGAGAGGGCCTTGATGCGCGCGGAGAGGGCGCGATCGTCATGCAGGCGAGCCTCGAACGCGGCAAGACGCTCCCCTTCGAGCTCGCCGTCGAGATACGCGAGCAGATCGAGCTCGCTCTGGTCGAGCAGCTCGAGGTCGCGTTCTTCGTCGTCGTGCCCGGGGGTCATTGCCCATTCTCCTCTGCATAACAGTCGGCCAAAGCCTTCTGGAGTTTCTGCCGTGCGTGAAACAAGCGAGACATGATGGTCCCCTTGGAGACCTGCATCGCCTCGGCCATCTCTTCGTAAGAGAGCCCCTCGACCTCGCGCATCAGAATGACCGCCTTGTGGTACGAGGGGAGCGCGTCGATCGCGACCCGCATGCGGTCGGCGAGCTCTTTGCGTCGCATGACGTCGACGGGGTCGGCGCCATCGATGCGGGAGACCCACATCGGGTCGGGTTGATCGATACCGCCCGGGTTGGACGAGCGTTGCCGGTCCTCTTCGAGCTCGTCCGTGTTGCGGCCGGGACGGCGGACCAGATCGATCGCCAGGTTGGTGACGATCCGGTAGAGCCAGGTGAAGAAGCTGGATGTTCCCTGAAAAGAGGGGAGCGATTTGTGAACGCGTAGGAACGCGTCCTGAACGATGTCGCGAGCGTCCTGCTCGTGACGCACGAGAGAGAGAGCGATCGCGAAGGCGCGCCGTTGATGGCGTTCGACGAGCTGCCGGAAAGCAGCTTCGTCCCCAGTTTGTGCGCGCCGTACGAGCTCAAGGTCCACCTCCGCCTCGCCCTCGCGCACGGCCTTGAGCTGGGCACGGGCGCGTGCCCGTGCTGCCGGGCCGACCTCCCCTACGGAGTCGGGCTCCGGAGGAGGAGGTCGCGAGGGCATGGGCGCCGCAGTTGCCGAAGTGAGCATTTGCTGCGCCCTTCGGTTCGACGGCCCCTCTTCGGCGGTATTCACCCCAACCGGGACATCGGGATCATCCCCACCCGAACCGCGCGCGGCGCGGCCTTTGGGCTTGCCGGCGGGAGAGGCAGGCTGGGACATGACGGCCCGTAGGGTAGCAGGCACCGGCCGGGCCGCGTGAGGGGGAAGGTGTTCCGCTGCCTCCCGAGACCGGCTCCGCCCACATGGGGCAGGCGGGTCGCACTATGCTGGCCCCGCCGTGAACCTCCGCGTCCGACTCGCCATGGCGCTCGCCGCCGTGGGGCTGATTACCAGCCTCTTTGTCGCGATCGGCATCCGGGGGGCGCTGGTCGCCGAGGAGCGCGTCCGGTTCGAGGGCCGCGTCGCGACCTCGGTCGGGGATGTCCGGCGGGCCATCGAGCGGAAAGCCGCGGCCGATCGCGCGGCGCTCGACCGGACGTGTGCGGCCGATCCGATCGTCGACCGGGCTCTGGTCGCTGCCAAGGCCCGGGCGGACATCGAACGGCTCGGACCGGGGGACGCGGACCTGGGTCGGCTCGAGGTCGCGGCGGCGCAAGCACGCGCCGCGGTTGCGGCGGGTGTCGCTGCGCTCGGCACCGCGCTCGGCGCCGACGAGGTCTGGATCGTCGACGCCCGCGACGGCTTCGTGCTCGCGGCGCCGAAGAGCAACCGCGCGCTCGTGGGGACCAAGGACCCTCGACGCCTCAAGCTCGCCATGGAGCGCGGCACCGCCGTTCGACGCGGCAAGGCGGCTGCGATCGTCGCGCGTTGCGCCCGCGAAGAGCGCGGCGAGGCGGTGGTCGTCGCCACGTTTCGCAAGCTCGATCGCGCGTTCTTCGATCGACTCGCCGAGGAGGTGCGCGGCATCCGCATCCTCGATGCGAGCGACGCGCCCCATCCCAACGAAGAGGTGCGTTCGTTCGGGTTGCCCACCGTCTCGATCGACGACACCGACGCCGGCGCACCCGCCGCGCCGATCGAGCTTCGCGTGGGCGTCGCCGGCGCCGCGCTCGCGACGGCGATCGCGCGCATCGACCAGGTCATCGTCGTCGCCACGCTGATCTCGATCGCGTTCGGTGCGTTCATGGGGTTCGCCGTCGCCCGGCGGTTGGTCTCGCCGCTCGGCGCGCTCGCGATCCAGGCACGCAAGGTCGCCGAGGGCACCGCGGCGCCAGTCGAGGTGCGCGGTCGCGACGAGGTCGCCGAGCTCGCGATCGCCTTCAACGCCATGATCGAGGACCTCGAGACCACACGAAGGCGCCTCCATGCCGCCGAACGCGTCGCCGCGTGGCGCGAAGCGGCCCGACGCATCGCGCACGAGATCAAGAATCCCCTCGCGCCCATTCGCGCCTCGATCGAGACCCTGCGCCGCTTGCGTGCGCGCGACGACCCGGCATTCGAGGGCTACTTCGACGAGGCGACCAAGACGGTGCTCCAAGAGGTTCGGCGCGTGACGTCGATCGTCGACGAGTTCTCCCGCTACGCGCGGATCGCGCCGCCACGACCGACCGAGGTCGATCCGGTCGAGATCTCGAAGCACGTGGTCGGTTTGTTCCAGGCCGAGGTCGAGAGCACCACCGACACCAAGGATCCGCAGCCGCGGCTGTCGCTCGTCGCGTCACCGTGCGGCGCGCTCCGCGCCGATCGCGAGCAGGTCGTGCAGGTGCTCGTGAACCTGGTGAAGAACTCGCTCGAGGCGACGAAGCCCAAAGAGGGCAAGTCCGCCGGCCACGTACGGGTGGAGGTGGAACCGGCCGGTCCCGAGGCGGTGCGGTTCGTCGTGCGCGACGACGGTCCCGGGGTCGATCCCGCGGTGCTCCCCCGACTCTTCGAGCCGTACGCGTCGACCAAACAAGGTGGCACCGGTCTCGGCCTCGCGATCGCCCAACGCATCGCCGTCGAGCACGGCGGCGCGATCGCCTACGCGCGCGGTCCCCAAGGCGGCGCGGTGTTTCGCGTGATCCTCCCCCGCAAGGGTCCTCCGGGCGACGCGCCGACCGACTCGGTCACCCCGCGCCCCAATCCCGCCAAGAGCCCCGACGTCGTCTGAGAGAACTTCACAGGGAGGCACGGAGGCACGGAGGTCAGAATTATGGCTGCCGCAGTCGCGGCACGGCGCTGCACTCCCCGCCGCGACGTCGACTCGGCTGGGAATGTACTGAGAGTTCGCAGTGGCTGATCGGCAGACCTACTGCTCGTGTCTCCGTGCCTCCGTGCCTCCCTGTGAGCTCTCGTCTCGCAACTTCTCGGCTGACGACTGACGACTCAGTTGGCGCAGCGGAAGCCGAGGAAGCTGCTCTTGGCCGTCTTCGGCGCCTGACCGCAGTAGCCGAGCTTGAACATGTCGTCGGCGCCCTTGTCGGTCCAGTCACTGCCGCAGTGCGTGCGATCGCCGCCGACGGCCGTCGCGGTCCACTCGCGGACGTTGCCGGCGAGGTCTTGCACGCCGAAGCTGTCGGAGCCCTTGGGGTACATGCCGACCGCACACGTGCTCACGCGCTTGGTGAAGCCCGACCAGCACAACTGCACGTCGGGGACCTCGAATCCCCACGGAAACTTGTAGCGAACCGGTCCGCTCTTGGCGGCCCACGTCCACTCGGGCTCCGTCGGGAGCCTCTTGCCTTGCGCCTTGCAGTAGGCCTCGGCTTGCGACTGGTCGACGCAGTTGACGGGATGCTCCGCGCGGTCGGCGCGGCCGAAGTTGCACGAGTGGTTTCGCTGCGCCTTCTCTTCGGGGTTCGTCGAGGTCCAGTTGCCGGTCGTCGCCGGCGCGGTGCACTTGCCGGATTTCAGGCACGCGCCGTACGCCTTGACGGTGACCTCATGCGCGTCGAGGCAGAACGACTCGACGGCCTTGGCCGGATCGCCTTGCACGAGCTCGCCACCGGGCAGGCGCACCATGCCGGGGCCGCACGGCCCGAGCGCCGCGCTGGAGGAAGGCTTCGCCGAGGGTTTGACCGAGGCGGTCTCGACGGCGGGGGGCGGAGGTTCGGGCGCCGGGGGCTTCGTCCAGAAGAACTTCTGCGCGACGAACAAGGCGACCAGCACCACACCGAGCCCGATGCCGAGGCCCGCCCAAGGGAACTGCTTCTCGGGTGGGGGCGGCGGCGCCCGCTCGATCTCGCGCGAGCGGGTCACGGGCTTGATCGGCGGGATGATGATCCGCTCGGGCTGCTTGGGATAGCCGCCCGATTGCGAGGCGCCTCGACCGCTCGTCGGCGGCGGAGGTTCGGCCTTCTTCGGCTCTGGCGCAGGCTTCGGTTTCTCTTCCTTCTTCGGCTCTTCCTTCTTCGGCTCTTCTTTCTTCGATTTCGGCGGCGCGACCGGGATGTCGAGGTCGGGCGCCTCCATCGGAGGAGAGATGAGCAGGGGCGGCGCGCTGACCACCGGCGCGTCCTGCGGCGCGGTGACGATCGCTTCGTTTTGCGTGAGCAGCCGCTCGAGCGCGCCGCGCACCGGACGCGCCGTCTTGAACCGCTTTTCGACGTCGCGCGACACGCACTGCGCGAACCACTCGTCGAAGCCAGGAGGCAGCTTGTGCGCGACGCCGTACTCCGCCGCGCGCACCGACGCGGAGTCGAGAGGCTCGAAGCAGACCTCCATCACCAGGGTCATCGGGTTCGGCGTCTCGGCGTGCGCGCCGCGCCAATACGAGTGACCGGTGAGGCAGGCGAACGCGATGAGCCCGAGCGCCCACACATCGGTCGCCGGCGAGATCGGCGCCTCGGCGTTGGTCTGTTCGGGCGCCATCCACAGGGGCGATCCGATCGCCTGGGTGGTGCTGCCCGACTCCGCCACCAGCTTGGCGATGCCGAAGTCGAGGATCTTCACGACGAACGGCATCCCCTCGCGCCGAGGGATGGCGAGGAAGATGTTCTCGGGCTTGAGATCGCGGTGGACGATCCCCACGTCGTGGGCGGCGACGAGCGCGTGACAGAGCTGCTTGTAGATCTCGACGAGCTCGCCGCGCGGGATGCTGCCCAAGCGCTCGAGGCGGCGGTCGAGCGTCTCGCCCTGCAGGAGCTCCATCGCGAGCCACGGCATGTTGTTCGACGGCTCGACACCGGCGCCGAGGACCTCGACGACGTGATCGCTCTCGATGCGCGCGCCGATCTTCGCCTCTTGCACGAAGCGCTGCCGCTGCCGCGGATCGTGCACCAGGTTCGGGTGCATGACCTTCAGCGCACGCTGCTTGCCGGTGCTGATCTGCTCGGCGACGTAGACCGCGCCCATGCCTCCCTCTTCGAGGAGGCGGACGACACGAAAGTCGCCTGCGAAGACGCTTCCTTCGGCGAGCTGGATGGGCGAGGCCACGCGCGTCGCCGAGAGTAACGGAGATCAGGGCCCTGCGACGAGATTCGGATCGATCGGTGCGTTGCGGGTCAGCGTGCCGAAGGTGATCTCGCTCTTGTCGTCGCCCGCCTCGACGAGGACGACCTTCTCGAGGACGGCGGGATCGGCGCCGAGCGACAGCTCGATCCGCTTGGTGGTCTTGGCCAGCGCCTTGTCCTTGGGCGTGGCGTGGATCACCATTCCCTTGGAATCGCGCTTGATCAGCACGAGCTCGTAGCGACTCTCCAGCTTCGCGAGGTCACCACCGAGCAGGACGAGGAGGTCGCCGAGCACGCCGCCGAGCGGCCCCTGCGCGCCCTTCCCGACCTTCCCCTTTCCCGATTTGGTCTTGTACGCGAGGCCATCGGGGAGCACCCAATACGTGGCGGCGTCCGGCGGCTCGAGCTCCCACCGCAGTCGATCGGGCCGGACCATGTAGAGCTTGCCGGTCGACTTCACCTTCGATGCGAGCAGCGCGATCGTTCGCTCCTGCACGAACGGCCCCTGCAGCGTGGTGAGCTTTGCGCGCGCCTTCGCCACTTCGGCGAGCGCGTCGGCGAGCGGGTCGGCACGCGGGACGCGCACCACGCCCGTCGCGGCGAGAAGCCCCGCCGCACCGAGGAACGTCCGGCGGTCCATGATCAGAGCGAGAGCGCGAGACCCGCGAGCGCGGTCCACGCATAGCCGGTGCGGGAGGGCTCCGGCGCAGTCTGGTTCTGGCTCGCGAGCGCCTTCTGGTAGTCGTCGTTGCTGTAGCCCGTCGTCGGGCGCCACGCGCCTTCGAGCGTCAGGTTGAGCGGCCCGGCGAGCTGGATCATCAGCCCGGCGCCGAGGACGAACTCGACAAAGTTCGAGCGCGCATCCGGCATGTTCTTCGAGGCGCAGGCCGCACCGGTGTACGGATCGCACACGGTGAGGGTGGTCTCGGGGAAGCTCGCGGTGACCAGGCCGATGCCCGCGATGCCATAGGGAGTGACCGGTCCGGGGATGGGGATGCGCAGCTTGCCGCGGAGCCCGTAGCTGCGGAACGTGATCGCCTTGACGTCGCCCTTCGCGTCCTTGGGCGTGAGCTCGCCGCCGATCGGCCAGCCGTTCACGTAGGCGCCGAGCATCAGGATGGGCGGGATCAGCGCGAGATCGGCATGGATCTGCGTGTTGAACCCGGGCTTGTACTCGGTGCCTGCGAGCGAGCGCCCCGCGGCGCCGAACTGCATGCCCGCCTCGAGGAACGCGGCGTTCGCATCGCGCTCGACCAGGCTCGAGCCAAGGGCCGCGACTGCGGCGAGACCGAAAGGAAGGATCTTCTTGAGAACCATCGGGTTGCCTCTGGGAGGGAGAGTAGCAGTGGGATCGACGCACAGCGATGGGGTGGCATTCACATCGATGCGAGATCAGCTGATCCGAGCCACGGCGCGGGCCACGGCGGCCGCCATTCCGGACAACGGCACGATCTCGTCGACCACGCCGAGCTCGATGGCCGCCTTGGGCATCCCGAACACCACGCTCGTAGACTGGTCTTGCGCGAGGGTGCGTCCGCCCGAGGTCTTGAGCGCAGCGAGCCCCAAGGCTCCGTCGCGCCCCATCCCCGTCAGAACGACGCCTACCGCGCGGGCGCCGTAGGCCGACGCGACCGCCTTCATCGTCACGTCGACCGCAGGACGAACCCCGTGCACCGGAGGCTCGTCGTTCAAGCGCACCGCGCCCGCGGCGACGCTGAGGTGTCGATCGCCTGGTGCGAGCAGGGCCACGCCGACGCGCACGCGGTCGCCGTCGGCGGCCTGCTTCACCCGAAACGCGCCGAGCCCGTCGAGCCTCGTGGCGAGGGCCGCGGTGAGCGCAGCCGACATGTGCTGCACGAGGATGATTCCATAATTGGGCTTCGGCGGCAGCGCGCGCATGACCGCGTCGAGAGCCGACGGGCCGCCTGTCGACGAGCCGATCACCACGACGCGATCGGCGATCGGCGCGACGTTCGGATAGGCCAATGCCGCAGGAATCGCGCCGGGGAACGGCGTGGGCTTGCGCACGGTCACCGGCTGGTCGGAGACGACGGGCCGCGACGCGACGACGAGCGCCGAGGGCGCGAGCGGCTTGCTCTTCGACGCGATGAGGAGCTTGTCCTTCAGCTCGGTGCCGATCTTCCCGAGATCCATCGAGACCTCGCCGCCCGGCTTGGCCACGAAGTCGATGGCGCCGGCAGCCAGCGCTTCGACGGTGGCCTGTGCCCCCTCGGTCGTGTGCGCCGACACCATCACGATGGGCACGAGCACCTGCTCGAGCAGGCGGCGCACCACGTCGGCGCCGTTCATGCCTGGCATGTTGTAGTCCATCGTCACGACGTCGGGTCGCAGGCGTATGACGAGCTCGATCGCCGATCTCCCGTCGCTCGCCTGTCCGACGACCTCGAAGCGGCCATCCTGGTCCAGGATGCGCGCGAGCGCGGCGCGGACGAACGACGAGTCGTCGACGATGGCGACGCGCACCTTCGGCATGGAGGGCGAGCATACGTGAAACCGGACCCGCGATCCGACGTTCCAACCTCAGTGACCATGAAGCTGTCCCTGCCGTTCACCCTTTTTGCCCTCGCCCTCGCTCCTCTCGGCTGCCAATCGCCCAAGAGCCCGCCCACCGATGCGCAGAGCACGGCGTCGGTCGGGACGGATCCGGGCGGCGTGGGCCGCGGGACGCCGCTCGGCGCGAAGCCCGGTCACGCGTTGGCCGCCTTCGCCGCGGGGTGTTTCTGGGGGGTCGAAGACGCGTTCCGTCACGTTCGGGGCGTGACCGCCACCGCCGTCGGGTACACCGGCGGTCACACCGACGATCCGAACTACGAGACCGTGTGCAGCCACACGACCGGCCACGCCGAGACCGTGCTCGTGGAATTCGATCCGAAGGTCGTCTCGTACGACAGGCTCGTCACGGTGTTCTTCACCATCCACGATCCCACGCAGCTCGATCGGCAGGGCCCCGACGTCGGCGATCAGTACCGCAGCGAGATCTTCACCTTCGACGACGCACAGGCGAAGGCCGCGCAATCGATCCGTGAGGCCGAGCAGAAGAAGTCGGGCCAGAAGCTCGCCACGAAGATCGAGCCCGTCGCGCGGTTCTGGAAGGCGGAGGACTACCACCAGCAGTACGCCGAGCGGACCGGCAGTCACGGCTGCCCGATCAAGCTGCCGGACGAGTCGACGTGACCGCTATTCGGGCCGCCCCTTGCGGAGCTTCGCCAGCTTCTCGGGCCCTGCGAACAGCATCATGAAGCCGCAGTCGAGGCAGATGCGCGCGAGCTCGGCGCCGATGGCCAGAGGCTTCCACTGGAGCACCCCGGGCTCCCAATCGGGAAACCGCGCCGAGTTCTCGAACGACGCATAGTCCGTCGGCTCGGTGATGTTCTCGCTGTCGCAGGCGGCGCACTTCATCGCGCCACCGTATCACTCCGCACTTCACCGCTCAGAGACTCTCCCCGACGAACCCCTCGAGCACCCATCCGCTCACCGGGTTCTCGATTCCCTTGAGCTTGATCCCGGGGAGCTCCTTGACCTTCACGAGATCGCGCAAGCGATCGAAGACCGTCTGCGAGAGCAGCACCCCTCCGAGCGGACACGCGCTCTCGTGCCTCTGCGCCTTGTTCACCGTGTCGCCGATGCAGGTGAAGTCGCGCCGCACGTAGCGCGAGCCGAGGTCGCCGCGCACCAGCGGCCCGCAGTTGAGGCCGATGCGCATGATCACCGGCTTGGCCTCCGCGTCGTCCTCGCGACGACGCGCGTTGAACCGATCGAGCGCGCGTTGCATGTTCCACGCGGCACGGGCTGCGCGGAGCACGTGAGGCTCGTCGAAGCGCATGTCGTCCTGGAACACCGCCATGATCGCGTCGCCGATGAACTTGTCGATGTCGCCGCCCTGCTCGACGACCACCGGGCACATCTCGTCGAAGTACGCGTTCATCAGCGCGATGACCTGGGGCGCGGTCATCTTCGACGACATCGCGGTGAAGCCCGACACGTCGGAGAACAAGAGCGTCGCGTCGATCTCGAACGCGCGCGCGGCGAACATCGCGCCCTTGGCCTGGTCCTCGGCCGCACGCACGCCGCCGGCGCTGATGTAGAGGCGCGAGGCCTCTTTGTAGCGACGCAATCGCGCCTCGGCGAGCACGCGCTCGACGATCGCGATGCACTTGTCGACCCCGAACGGCTTGACCAGGTAGCTCGTGAGACCGGCCGCGCGCATCTGCGCTTGATCGCGCCGCGACTCGCGCGCGGTGAGCATCACGATCGGCACGTCGCGCGTGCGCATGTCGCGCTTGAGCGCGTGCACGAGCTCGAACCCGGTGCGCCGCGGCATGTCGTAGTCGGTCAACACCAGGTCGAAGGCTCTGTCGGTCGCGGCGACGCCGATCGCCTTCTCGAGGCCGTCCTCCCCGTCGATCGCGGTCTCGACCTGGAAGCCCTGGCGACGGAGGCAGTCGGCGACGAGGTGCCGCACCGCTGCGGAGTCGTCGACGACGAGCACGCGCTCGCGGACGGACGGCATCGTCTGGGCGAGGATCGCGGTCAGCCGCGAGATCAGCTCCTCGGCGATGACCGGCTTGACCAGGTAGTCGTCCGCTCCCGCGTCGAACCCCTTTTCGAGATCCGACGCCTCGCCGAGCGACGAACAGATCACGACGGGAATGCGGCCGAGGAGCGGGTCGTCCTTGATCGCACGACACAGCGAGAAGCCGTCGCGCTTGGGCATCTCGATGTCGGAGAGGATCAGATCGGGCGCGTCCTTGCGCGCGCGCTCGAGCCCCTCTTCGCCGTCATGGGCGAGCACCACCTCGTAGCCCGCCTCTTCGAGCATCGAGCCCGTGTGACGGCGGACGACCTCGCTGTCGTCGACCAGCAATACGCGCGGCTTGCCCCGGCGGCCTCGCTCGAGCGCCGACAGCAGGGCGTCGACCTGGAACGGTACGGTGATCGCCGCGGCGAATCCCTCGTCGGGCGCGGGACCGACGGCCTCGTTCTCGAGGGTGACGGCGATCGCCCGCGGGAACTTGTCACCGAGCGAAGACGCCGCGCGCACCGCCCGCAGCGCGTCCCGCGCCGGCTTGCGATCGACGACGGGGGCAACGAACACCGCGCTGTGCTCCGACTCGATGCCCGAGGCGGCGGCGTCGACGCCTGCGAACAGGTCGACCTCGTGCCCGAGCGGCTCGAGCGCGCGCCGCAGGTAGGGACCGAGCAGGCCGGGAGGGCTGACGACGGCGACGCGCACCGCGACAGGCTAGCAAGAGGCAGACCCCACATGTGCACCTGAGGACGGGGGGCAGCAGGTGCACTTCAGATGAGCAGCAATCCCGCACCCCGACCCGAGCACTCATCCGGGAATTCGCGGAAAATTCCCGTGAATCTCGGGGTGTGGATGTCCTACCTATTTTCGCCGACATGACTTTTGGGGGCTGTACCGCTGGCCCGGTTGTGGCTTTCTTGTGCGGCGATGAGTTCGCACCTCCGCGGCATCAGCGTCATGGTCGTCCTCGGGGCCCTCGCCTCGGTGACCGCGTGCAGCCGGACCTCGTCGAGCGACGCCAGCAAGTGGTCGTTCCCGAAGCCGAAGACCGAGGCTGCGACTGCCAGTGCCTGGCAGGTGAAGTGCGATCGTCTCTGCGACGTGAAGGCCAAGGCCGCCTCGCTCGAGGCGCTCTGCGCGGCCACGATCACGGCGGCCAAGCCGGCGCTCGGTGATTCCAAGTGTGTCTCGCGCCACGCGGCAGGCTTCCCTGCCATTCCGGCTTCGGCCGTGAGCGACGCGGCGATCGTCGAGCTCACGCCCACGGGCAAGCTCGAGCACACGGCTTTCCTCGCGCTGAAGACCGCCACCGGTTGGCAGCTCGCACGTCCCGTCGGCGCGGGTGTCAGCATCACGACCGGCGCCGCCCAGCCGATCGACGTTCCTGGTCTCGCGCCCGCAGGCGTGCAGATGCAGGTGGCCTTGAGCGACGCGGCCGGCAAGAGCGAGCGCATGTTCGTGTGCGGTCTCACGGGTGAGGGCTCGGTCCACTGCCCCGTCGCCGTCGAGATCGCGAACAACAAGTCGAGCTTCGAGCAGATGGCTGCGTTCGCGGGCGAAGCGCGCGGCGGCGCTACGGGTTGGCGCGTCTCTCTCGAGCTCACGCCCAGCGGCTACCTCGCCAAGAAGGTCACGGGCGCCGTCCCCGAGGGGCTGGCGGGCGAGCACGGCTGGGACTCGGTTCCTCGCTGATCCTCGCACGAGCCGGGTGTATCGTCGGGCTCGATGGTCCACATCGTTCGTCCGTTCGCTCGCCCCTGGGCTTCCGAAGGCCACGGCGCACGCGCCCGCATCGGCATCGTCGTGAGCCACGGGTTCACCGGGAATCCATCTGCAGTGCGACCCTACGGCGAGGCGCTCGCCGCGCTCGGCTTTCGCGTCGACGTCCCGCGTCTGCCCGGGCACGGCACCCACGTCCTCGACATGACGCGCACCCGCTACGAGGACTGGCGAGGAGAGATCGCTTGGGCGCGTGACCGCCTCGCACGAGAGTGCGACGCCGTCGTGTTGAGCGGGCTCTCGATGGGCGGCACCATCGTGCTCGATCTGGCGGGCGCCGAGCCGAACAAGATCGCAGGCGCGATCGCGATCAATCCCGCCATCCTCGATCGCGAGGGAATCGTCGCGAAGCTCGGGCCGTACGTCACCCGGTTCGTGCCGCTCATTCCCGCAGCCGCCGCCGGCCTGAGAGAGAACGACGTGGCGAAGCCCGGTGGAGACGAGCAGGCCTACGATTGGGTGCCGACCCGCGCCGCGAACTCGCTCATCGACAACCTGCCGCGCATTCGGGCGCAGCTCCGCGGCTGCAAGGTGCCGTTCCTCGTCGCGTACTCGCCGCTCGACCACAGCGTGCCGTGCGCGAACGCGCTCTCGATTCGCGGATTGGTCGGCGAGGGCGGCCGGGTCGAGACGCTCCCCCTCGAACGCTCGTTCCACGTCGCGACGCTCGATTACGACCTCGACCTGCTCGTCCAGCGCAGCGCCGCGTTCGTCGACGAGGTGACGAAGCGCTCGGAGACGGTCAGCGCGGCGCCCGCGAGCAGCGGGGCAGCTTAGGCGACCCTTTACGCGGGCTGCGCCGCCCCTATGGTGTCCCGGCTCGAATGGCCGATCCGACCTTGCGCGCCTCGTTCGGTGATCTCGCCGAGCTCGATCGTGACGAGCTCGCCGATGGGCTCGAGCGGAGGCGTCGCGCGGACGAGGACGCGATCGATCCCATCGCCGATCCGCTCGCCCTGCCCGACGATCGGCCGATTGTCGCGCTCGGAGACGTCGTCGCGCGCGCAAGGCGTGGCGGTCGCTTGGATCTGCTCGGCGCCCGGGGTGGCGCGTTGCCCATCGCGGTCGCAGCGCTCGCGCGCGAGGTGGGTCGCCCGATCGTGCTCGTCACCGCCGAGGTCGATCGCGCGCGCACCCTGGTCAGCGACCTCGAGTTCCTCACCCACTCCCCGAGGTCCGAAGGGGACGTCAGCGCCGAGGACGCCGAAGACTCCGCGGTGGGGGACGTGCTTCTCCTGGCTCCGCCCGAGGCGAGCCCCTACGCCGAGGTCGCGCCCGATCGGCGGGCGGCCCTGTCGCGCCTCGCCACGCTCTCGCACCTGGTGGCGCGTCCGTTCCTCGCGTGCGTGGTCACTGCGAGCGCGCTCGCACGTCGCTTCGTCCCACGCGCGGTCGTGGAGTCGCACACGGCGAAGGTGATCGCCGAAGACGAGCTCGATCGCGACGCGTTCCTCGCGAAGCTCGCCGAGTCGGGCTACCTGCGGGTGCCCGTCGTCGAAGACCCGGGCTCGTACGCGGTGCGCGGCGCGCTCGTCGACGTGTGGGCACCGTCGGCGCCGATGCCCGTCCGCATCGAGCTCGACGGCGATCTGGTCATGTCGATGAAGGCGTTCGATCCCGAGGGTCAACGCACGCTGCACGCCATCAAGGAGCTGCGCGTCCCGCCCGCGCACGAGGCGATCCTCGACGCCGCCGCCGTGGCGCGCGCCAAGACCCGCGTCGGAGAGCTGTGCGATGCCGTCGACATGCCCACGAGCAAGGCTCGCCAGCTCGTCGAGGACGTCGCCCAGGGGCGCTCGTTCTTCGGAGCGGAGGGCTTCCTGCCGGCGTACTACGACGCGCTCGATCCGGTGTTCGCCTATCTGCCGAGCGACACGCTGTGGGTCCTCGACGATCCGCTCGCCGTCGCCGAGGCGGTCCGCGACGAGCTCCTGCGCGCCGAACGCGGTGCCGAGACGCGCGCGGGCTCTCCCGTGTTCGCGGTCGGTTCGCACTACCTCGACGAGACCGCGATCGCCGAGCACCTCGCGTCTGCCGACGTGGTCGTCGCGCACCGCGTGGCGATCGAGGGGCAAGACGAAGGCGCGCTCGCGCCCTTCGTGCGCGCCCCCGAAGACGCGCCCACGCTCGCGGCACGCGATCACGGAGACCTCGCCGCAGCGGTGAAACAGGCTCGTGCCACGCGTGGCAAGCGTGCCGCCCTCGAGCCGCTGGTGCGTCGGTTGCGCGTGTTCCGCGAGCACGGCCTGCGAACGTTGGTCACCGCGCGCACCACCACCCAGGCCGAGCGGCTCGTCGCGCTGCTGCGCGGCCACGACGTGCCGACGCACGCGCGCCTCGGCAGGTTCGACGGCGCCTCGCTCGCCGATCCGGCGTTCGGTCGCGACGTCGTCGAGGTGGTGCACGGGTCGCTGGTGCACGGCGCCATCCTGCCCACCGAGCGGCTCGCGATCGTCACCGAAGAAGAGGTGTTCGGCGCCCGCACCAAACGACGGGCGCGACGCGAGGGTTCGTCGCGCGATGCGGCGCAGCCGTTCCTCGAAGATCTCCGCGCGCTCGCGGTCGGCGATCTGGTCGTGCACGCCGAGCATGGCGTCGGCAAGTACATGGGCCTCGAGCACCGCGACTTGCTCGGTCCGGCCACGTTCGACGCCGACGGCAAGCTGCATCAAGCCAAGACGCGGGTCGACCTGATCCTCGTGGAGTACTCGGGCGGCGATCGCCTGTACCTGCCCGTCTATCGGCTCAATCAAATCCAGAAGTACGTCGGCGGCGACGCCGAGTCGGCCGCCAAACCGAAGCTCGATCGGCTCGGCGGCACCACGTTCGCCAAGACCAAGGCCCGCGTCGAGAAGGCGGTGCGGCAGATGGCCGACGAGCTGCTCCGCCTCTACGCCGAGCGCCAGGCCCTGCCCGGCGAGCCGCTGCCTTTGCCGGACGACGAGTACCACGCGTTCGAGGCGACGTTCCCCTTCGAGGAGACGCCCGATCAGCAGAAGGCGATCGAAGACGTCACGCGCGATCTCGCCATCCCCCGGCCGATGGATCGCCTGGTGTGCGGAGACGTCGGGTTCGGCAAGACCGAGGTGGCCATTCGCGCGGCGTTCCTCGCGGCGACCGCGGGAAAGCAGGTCGCGGTGCTCTGCCCGACGACCGTGCTCGCGCAGCAGCACTTCCACACGTTTTCGCAGCGCCTCGAGGGCTACCCGCTGAACATCGCGGCGATGTCGCGGTTCCAGACTGCCGCCGAGCAGAGCGAGACCATCAAGCGGCTCAAGGAGGGCAAGGTCGACATCGTCGTCGGCACCCACCGCCTGCTCTCGAAGGACGTCCACTTCAAAGACCTCGGCCTGCTCGTGGTCGACGAGGAGCAGCGCTTCGGCGTCACGCACAAGGAGCGCATCAAGCAGCTCAAGACCAAGGTCCACGTGCTCACGCTGACGGCGACGCCCATCCCCCGCACGCTGCAGATGGCGGTCTCGGGCATGCGCGATCTGTCGCTGATCACGACGCCTCCGGTCGATCGACGTGCGATCCGCACCATCGTCACGCGGTGGGACGACGCGGTCATCCGCGAGGCCATCGACCGCGAGCTCTCGCGCGGTGGCCAGGTGTTCTACGTCCACAACCGGGTGGCCGCCGACGTGGGCGGCGGCATCTACGACAAAGCCCAGAAGGTCCAGGAGCTCGTCCCCCGCGCCCGCGTCGCCGTCGCGCACGGCCAGATGAGCGAGAAGGCCCTCGAGCAGGCGATGCTCGATTTCGTCGAGGGGCAGTTCGACGTGCTCTGCGCGACGTCGATCATCGAGAGCGGCCTCGACATCCCGCGCGCCAACACGATCATCATCGATCGGGCCGACATGTTCGGACTCGCGCAGCTCTACCAGCTGCGTGGCCGCGTCGGTCGCTCCAAGGAGCGCGCGTACTGCTACCTCGTGGTGCCTCCGACCGCGGCGATGAGCGACGAGGCCCGCGCCCGCATCGAGGCCCTCGAGAAGCACACCGAGCTCGGCGCCGGGTTCAAGATCGCCGCGCTCGACCTCGAGATTCGCGGCGCGGGCGATCTGCTCGGCGCCGAGCAGTCGGGCAACGTCACGCAGGTCGGGTTCGAGATGTTCTGCGGGATGCTCGAGGACGCGGTCCGCGAGCTGCGCGGCGAAGCCGCTGCGTACGACGGACACGACCTCGATCCCGAATTGTCGTTCGACGTCGAGGCGTTCCTCCCCGACGACTACGTGGCCGACGTCGGCGTGCGTCTGTCGCTCTACAAGCGCTTCGCCCAAGCGCGCGACGAGGACGAGGTGAACGATCTCGCGGCCGAGATGGAGGACCGCTTCGGACCTCCGCCCGAGCACGCATCGAGCTTCGTCCGGCTGATGCGGCTCAAGTGCGAGCTCCGCGCGTGGCGTGCGCTCGGCTGCGAAGCGACGCGCGAGCGCGTCACGCTGCACCTTCGTGCAGACACGCCGATCGACGGCGCCAAGGTCGGCAAGGCCGTCGCCAAGAAGGGCTCGCCGTGGAAGCTCTCTCCCGACATGCGACTGACGCGTCGGCTCGCCGAGGGTGAGGTCGAGGACGGTCTGCAGGCCACCGAGAAGGTCTTGAGCGACATCGTCGCCTTCCGGCGCGACGACAACTGACCGATACTGCAGCACCTTGGGCGATTCGCGCGACAAGCCGTCGGTGCCCGAGCTCGGGCCCCCACCCTCGTCGCGCCCCGCAGCGCCAGCGCCAAAGAAGGCTGCACCGATCGGTCTCGATCTCGGGCCCACGTCGACGCGCATGCACTTCGGTCAGGAGATCGAGCTCGAGGAGGACCACGCGCCGATCCCGCTCGACATCCAACCCGAGAGCGTGCGCCCGCCGTCGTCGCGCACGCCGCACCGACGGGCGCCGCCTCGCAAGCCCGTGCGACGCAGGGGCCTGGTTCCGTTGCTGCTTCTCTTGCTGCTCGGCGGTGGGGCCGCGCTCGAGCGCACGCCGCACGGGGCGTTCTTCCGGCGCGACGTCGACACGTTCTTGAAGCGTGACGAGCACGCGACCCTCGAGCTCGACACGATGAACGCCGTGCACGCGGCCTTCGCCTTCGACACCTGGGACCACGCGGTGGCGGGCCTTGCAGCGCTCGACGACGCCTTGGCGAAGGCACCCCAGCGGAAGACCCTCGCCGCGTTCGGCGCCTGGACGCTGTTCGCCTACGAGCTGCGGTTCGGTGCCGATCCCAAACGTCACGAGCAAGCGCTCGCGCTCCTCGCCAATGGCGAGGGATCGTGGGTGCGCCTCGCCACCGCGACGCGCGACGTGCTCTCGCGCGACGCGACGAAGGCGATGGCCTCGGCGAAGCTCGCGCACGCGGGCGATCCGCACAACGCGGAAGCCCACCTCGTGTTCGCGTTCGCGACTCTGCTCGCAGAGCAGCCGAAGGACGCGATCGTCGCGTTCGATCAAGCCGTCGGAGCGGAACAGACCTCACGCACCCGTGGCGCGTTGGCCGCGGCGCTCGAGTCGATCGATCCCACGCGCGCGAAGGAGTCGGCGGCGCTGCTCGCGGACGTCGCGGTCGGCCACGTGTCGTCGCGCCTCGTGCTCGCGCGGTTGGCCGTGCTCGCGAAGGACACCCCGACCCTCGAGCGTCGACTCGGCGAGTTGGCGAAGCTCGAGTCCGCGGCGAGTCGTAACGAAAAGGCAGAGATTGCGACGCTCCGGGGCGATCTCGCGATGGCCAAGGGCTCAGCCGCAGAAGCCAAGGCTCATTACCAGCTGGCGACAGCGGATCCGACGCTGCTCCGCCCGCGGTTGGGGCTCGCGCGCGCGATGATCGCTCTCGGCGAGTTCGAGGCCGCCAGATCGATCTTGGACACGATCGTCGATCCGTCGGCAACGGCTGAGGTAGCGCGACTTCGTACCCTCGCGTCGAGCAAGCCAACCAAGCCAAAATAGGCTACTTTCTCTGCAGTGAACGACCCCGCCATCGTCACGGCGGCCCAGCGATTCAGCCGCGAAGAGTTCGCGAGCTCGTACGGGTGGCCCTTCCTCGTCGGTGAGCCGTCGCTCTCCGTTCCGCGGACGGCCATGCGCACGCTGGTGAACGCGCCTGCTCTGCGGGGGATCGACACGATCCTGCCCGACACCCACGACGAGCCCGCACCCGCCACGTCGCACCTGCTGGTGCTGCCCGTGCGCAAACGCCAGGACGTGTTCCCCGAGATGATCACGATCGGTCGCACGGCGAACAACGACATCGTGATCAACGACGCGACCGTGTCCAAGTTCCATGGGTTCTTCCGCGTCGTCGACGACCGCCTCGAGCTGGTCGACGCGGGCTCCCGCAACGGCACGAAGGTCATGGGCCGCGCGCTCGCGCCGAAACAGCCCATGGCCGTCACACCGGGTACACGGATCCGCTTCGGCACCGTCGACCTCGTGCTGCACAACCCGCGCGAGGCGTGGGACCTCATCCGCGCCAGGAGCTAGAGCGGTTCTCGATCGCGTTGATTCTGGTGACCCGATCCCCCCGGCTTGAAAAGCCGGGGCCCCTTCGCGAACCTGACGAACGCACGCGTCTTCAGCTTGAAGCCCTTACGGGCTCCTTGCGTGGAACCAGCGGCGAATCGCGACTCCCCGCGGGAGCGGGCTTCAATCGAAACGAGCGATAGGGCCCCGGCTTTCAAGCCTGACCATTGGGGTCATTTCTGGCTGCGACGCATGGCGAGCACACCATCGACGGCCGCCGCGAGGTGCAGCAGGCCTCGAGTGAGCACGATGGAGCCCGGCGGCCCTCC
>Ga0208492_1000219_pt1 | contig 55708 bp, 46 predicted proteins | sample Subbioar_CSW14AB_FD_184820 | JGI IMG/M metagenome (GOLD analysis project Ga0208492, IMG submission 184820) | Serpentinite rock and fluid subsurface biosphere microbial communities from McLaughlin Reserve, California, USA - CR12Mar_CSW14AB (SPAdes) | ecosystem: Environmental > Terrestrial > Deep... | reverse complement strand
TGCCGGTCGAGAAGTCGACCCAATAGAGCCTGCTCGCGCGTTGCGTGCCGTTCATGCCCGAAAGGAACAGCGCGCCGCTGCCGATCTGCCCGCCCTTCACCCAGCGCGGCTCGAAGAGACCGAGGGTGTACGTGGTGACGGCCGCACCGGCGGTCGGCGAGGCGACGCGCAAGCGGCTCCCGAGCTCGGAGGGATACCGCTCGAGGGAGGCGACCTTGCTCCCATCGGTGCTGAAGACGACGCTCGCGAGCGTCGACTTGGTCACGTCGTACTCGGCGGACTCGACCGGGGTCGTGCTGGCGCTCGCGTAGAAGACGAGCTTCTCTTTGGTCAGTGGGCTGGTGGTGCTCGCTGCCTTGTTGGCGAACTTCAGCGCGCTCGCCGATTGCCACACGCGCCACGCCTCGGCGGCGGCGATGGTCACGGGCAGCGAGAGTGGCGATCCCGAGGTCCACGGCGTGCGTTCCGTTGCTGCGCCATGGGCGGCGAGCACACCATGCGTGCCCGCGACGAAGAACGAGCTGCCGCTCGAGAGGACCGACGCGGTCGAAGTACCGAGATCGCGCAACACGATCGAACGAACGGTGTCGCAGCGCTGGAAGACGATCTTGCTGCCGTCGGGCGACGCTTGCACCTCGGGGAAGGTCCCGAAGTTCCCCGGTGCGTAGCAGGACTCGTCGATCGGAGTCTTGCCGTAGTCGTAGCCTTTGGGGCCCGTGTCGGTCACGACGCTGCCGGTGTCGCTGGCGCTGCCGGTGTCACTCGCGGGGCGGGTGTCGCTCTTAGCCGTGTCGGGCGCGGTGGCGGTATCGGCGGTGCCGGTGTCCTCGACCTCGGTATCCGTCGGCTCGACGTTCGCGTCGGACTCACCGTTCGGCACGCTGTTCGCCGGGGCGTCGGAGCAGGCACCGAGGAGGAGTGCGGTGCCACCGAGGGCGACGAGCGCAACACGCAGCGGGGGAAAGAACATGGTTCGCGTACAGACGAGGCAAGCGACGGAACATTCAAGCCCCGACGGGCATGTTCGTGCCGAGCTCAGTCCACGCGGTATCGGCGCACCAGCGCGCGTTTGCCTTCGTAGGTCGAGACGTCACTCTCGAAGACGGCCGGCCACCCGGCGCCGTCGAGGAGGAGCACCACCGCGTATTCGCCCTTCGCCAGCGGCGCCGTCGGGGTGAGCGTGAACGAAGCTGCGCTCGCGCAGGAGTGGGCGTGGTCGTTGGCGTGCGCGCGAATCTCGGCCGGGACGTGACCGGCCGCACCGGCGACGAAGAACGTCGAGTCGTTCACCTTCGCGCGTGCGACGAGGTCCGACGTGCTCGTGGCCTTCGAGTCGGCGTTGAGGACGAAGATGGCGTTGGGCGCGACGGCCATGACCTTGCTCTTGTCGACGTCGCTCGACTCTGCGGGCGTGGAGAGCCAACGAAACGCGCCCTCGCATCGCCCCGGCCAGCAACCCGCGATTCCAAGGAGAGCGAGGAGGAGCGCGGTACGGGTCATGGTTGCATCCCCCGCCGGCGGGATGCATCGAAGCCACGATGGCTCTCGGCATGCCCTGGCGTTCGGTCCAGCACGTCTACTTCGACGACCTCGATGCGCTGAACATTCTACACAACATGCGCTACCTGCTCTTCATGGAGCGCGCGCGGGGCGAGCTGTTCAACGCGCTGGGCTTCCGTTGGCAAGACGACTTCGCCCACAACCCGGACAAGTACCACGTCGTCGCGGCCCACGAGATCAAGTACCTCCACCCGGTGCGCGGCGAGGGCGAGGTCGCGGTCGAGATCGCGCCGACGTACCTCGGCACGTCGAGCCTCACGCTGCACGCGACGGTGAAGTCGCTCGACGGCAAGCAGAGCTACGCGGAGGGGCACACGCGCCTCGTGCGGCTCGATCCGAGCACCAACCGTCCGTGCCCGTGGTCGCAGCCATTCCGCGACAAGATGGAGAAGCTCGTCAAGCAGACGGTCACGGGATGAACGTGCGATGCCAGCCGAAACCCAAGGTCCGCCTCAGCGCCAGCCACGATTGATCCTGCAAGTCAGGGGGCGCTGACGGGCTCGAGCCCGGCGCTTGCTGCGCGACATGGAACGAACGCGCCCTTGCAGCCGCAGACGTTGCCGTCGCCGTCGGTGAGCTGCCCCATCTGCCCGGTGAAGCTCTCGACGTCCAGATCGAACGCGCTGCATTGGAGCGCCGACGAGGAGAGCACGAGTGATCCGCCGAACACGGCTGCGCCCGCACGCGCATTGTCGCGGATGACCGAGCCCGTGAGCGTGAGGATCCCGGCAAGCACGTCTCCGCGTCTGGACACGGCGACGGCGACGCCATCGCCGAACTTCCCCGCGGTCGTCGCCTTGGTCTCACGCACGATCGTTCGCTCGATGGTGCACGTCCCTCCGAGGCACGCGATACCCGTTGCCACGCTCCGCGCAACGAGGGAGTCACGGACCACGAGCTCGGGAGCATCCGGTCGGTCGGCGGCGGGTTGGGCCGAGATTCCGAGCGCGAGTCCGCTCGGCGCTGGCTGCGTATCCTCGACGGTGGTCCGGTCGATCGTCGCGCTCGAGGCTACGACGAGCACGCCGGTCCCAACGTTGTGCCGCAACACCGATCCGGTGACCACGAGGGAGCCGCGCGCGCCGTCGGGCACGGATCCGGCGAAGACCCCGGCACCACCGCTGGTCGGGTTCGGGAGCGAGGTGTCTCGGATGAGGGTCGCATCGAGGGTGAGGTCCGCCCCCGTCGACGAGACGGCGACCCCGATCGTTCGTTCGATCAACGAGCCCGTCACGTGCAGCTCGCAGCTGCCTTTGGAGGCTTCAGCCGCGAGGCCGGCGCCCAGCCTCGCGCCGCTCGATCCGTTGTCCCGAACCACGCAGCTCTCCAGCGTCAACACGGCCGCGCCGGCCATCGCGCCCAGGTTCTCGCTCCCTTCGATCGCCGACGCGCGCACGGTCAGGTCGGCGGCGTTCTTGCTCGGGAAGTGTCGCTCGACCTGGACACCGGCCCCGCCCTTTCCCCCGCTCGCGTGGGTCGCGCGGATCAGCGACGCCTCGATCGTCGTCGAGGAGCCGCTGGTCAACACGCCGATGCCGGCGTTGTCGTCGACGAGCGTCCGTCGGATGGTCGCGCTGCTGCGCAAGGGCGTCTTCAGGTCGTGCGACACGGTGATCGCGCCGTACACCAACGCCGACGTGGGACGTGAGCTCCGAACGACGGTGTCTTCGACGAGCCCGTCGGTGCCGTAGAACACGATCCCTTCACTGCGGTTTCGCTCGATGACGCTACCGCGCACGGTGATCGAGGTCTTCGAGTCATCGAAGGTCGATTGGCCGACGATGCCGCGGCCCGAGAGGTCGTTCGAGGAATCGGGCTTGTTGTCGCGGACGAGGGTGCCCTCGATCGTGGCCTTTGACGAGGTGACGAGGATGGCTGCCGCCGCGCTCTGCTCGACGACCGAGCCCACGAGCGTGAGATCGGAGGCAGAGGTTCGCGACAGGGCCAGAGCCTCGATCCCGTTGCCCGCGACGCCGTCGGCACGTGCGCGGGTCGAACGAACGAGGCTCGATTCGATGCGCGCCATCGAGCCCGCGACATCGATGCCGATGGTGGTGGCCCGCTCGACCAGCGACGCGCGAACGGTCGCGCCGGTCGTGCGCTGCACCCGGATGCCGAACGACGTGACGTCGTGCACCCAGCTCTGCTCGACGCTGGTGTCTGCACCGGTCATGTCGATGCCGATGGTACCGGCGGTCACGGCCACGCGCTGCACCGACGACCCTTTGGCCACGAGACGCAGCACGGGAGCCGTCTCGCCTGTCTTCGAGCGGATGGTCACCTTGGCCGGACACCTGCCGTGGAGCCGCACGGGTTTGTCGAGGTCGAGGTTGCCATCGTACGAACCCTCGGCGATCGCGATGGTGGTCGTGGTGGTCGCCGCCGCCGCCGCGAGCGCGCCCGCCAACGTGGCGAACGGCTTGGCCACGCTGCCGTCGCTGCTTCCACCGGTGTACGAACCATCGACGTAGAGAATGGGCGCGTCGGTCGGTGGGTCGCCGTATGTGCTCGTGCCGCACGGCGCCAACTCGTGACAGGACGTGTCGCCGGGGACGGCCAGCTGACCGTCCGGGCACGTGCCGGTCGGGACGCTCGCGTTGCAGCCCCCGCGGCCGTCGCTCGCGAAGCCCTTGGCGCAGGTCCCGACGCCGACGATGCGACATGCGGTGTCGCCAGGCACCGCCATGGTCGCTCCGTTGCACGCGCTCGCGGGAAGCACTGGATCGCAGCCGCCGAGCGTGTCACTCACGAAGCCCGCACCGCACTCCGAAACGCCCGCGGGGCTGCAACCGCCACCGCGGATCGGGGCACCGAAATTGCCGCAATCGTCGTATCGCGGAGCACAAGTGTCGCCGTTCGCGACCTCACCCGCGCCGCAGGAAGGGCCATCGCTCGAGCCGCAGGCCATCAACGCGGCGACGACTGCCGTGATCAGCCCCCTTCGGAACGCCATGACGTGAGGGTACCGGGCCTCCAGACCTCGCGTCACGCGGTCGCAACAGGCGGATGACGCACGAGATCACCCGGTCGGCCATGGGGAATCGAGGACGCCCGTCAGCTCGACCTGCTCGTCGTCGGCGATCAGCGCCGCCCGGTAAGGGTGGTTCCACACGTTGAACGGGGGCGGCAACGGGGTGAGCACGGTCTTCCCTCGAAGTCGCAGCGTGGCGCCGGCATCGATGCTGCCGGAGAACGGCTTGGTGATCTCGTTGTGATCGCAATCGAGACCGGGCAGCCAGATCCGTAGCTCGATGGGGGCATTCGCATGGGCGACGCCCTCCACCACGAATTCGGTCATCCGAAACGCGCGGATCGCGCGAATGGCGGTCACGTCGAAATCGGGCATGACGGCGCAGTACCAGGCCGGGGCAGGGCCGGATCCGCCGTAGCCGCAGCGCACGTGGGCGATACGGGCGATCGGAGAGCGATAAGGGGTCATGGTAGCTTCTTCAAGAGGTCCGCCGCCCGCGCACGGAACGACACGAGATCGCCTCGACTCATGTCGACGGTCATGGCCTCGATCGGTTTGGGGGCGCGCGCTTCACCACCAAGGACCACGAGCTGGGCAAGACCGCGGGCTGCGTGGGGCTCGAGCTGCGCGCGTGCCGTGTCCACGTCGCCTTCGACGACCTCGACCAGGCCGCGCTCGTGCTGCTCGCGGAGGAGCAAACCGAGCAGCGCGCGCTCTTCGCGGAGGGCCGGCGGGACCAACACCAAGAAGCGCAGGTCCTCCTCGCCGAGCCACGAGACGAGCCGGACGATGCTCGCGTGCACGAGCGCGAGGGCGACGATGGTGCGCTGCCACGGGAGCTCCGGATCGCGGGCGCGCGCCGCTTCGAGCGAAGGATCGAGCACGAACGCGACGGCGCGGCGTCGGCGGACGAAGGTGGCCTCGTCGCGGGTGTAGTAGAGGAGCTCGCCCTCGGCGAAGCGCACGTCGAAGAGGTCCTGCTCCGGATCGTCGTCCATGTAGACGAGCTCGGAGGTGACGAGGTTTTCGAGGGAGCCGGCGGTGGTGATCGAGGCGAAGCCGCCGACCGGATAGGTGTCTTCCTCTTCGAGCGCCGTCGAGATGTTCCCGGCGGCCCGTCGACGCGGCAGGCGCTTGGGGACGCCCTCGAGCATCGCGTCCTCGGCTTCGAGCACGTGGGCCATCGCGATGCGCTGCGCGAGGCTCTCGAGCACGTCGAGGTGCTCGAGCACGAACACGTCGCTCTCGTGCAAGAGCTGGCGCGCGGCCCGCGCACCGTGCACGAGACCTCGATAGCCCTCACACAGTCGATCGATCGCCATGCCGCCCGCACGCAGTGCAGCGAACCCGTCGGCATCGCCCGCGGACGCGATCGCACGCATCGCACCGGCGGCGACGGCGATGCCGGGAAAACCGAGGCGACGGAGGATGCTCGTGACCGTGAGACCGACGGCAGCGGGGACGAGCGGACGCGGAAGGCGTGCAACCGCGTCACCGGCGAGCACCAGCAACGGATCGCCCGCGAGCCGCGCGATGACCTGGTGCTCGTAGGCGATCAGGGCCCGCGCGAGCTCGGGGTCGTTCGGCGTGGGTGCGTTCGGCTGCACGGTGCCGCCCATCAGCAGCGTGGCCACGTCGGCCACGAACCCCGGCGGCGGCAGAGCGCCTGCTTCGGTCACGGTCGCGACCAGATGACTCGCTGCCTCGACCCTCGATCGGTGAGGCGTGGTGCGCGCGAGCTCGAGCCCGCCGAGGAGGAACGCGCGCGCCGCCGCGACGTCGCGCAGCTCGGGGCCTCTCGACGAGACGGGCGCGTCCATCACGTGAGGCCGAGCAGGCGCGGGACCTTCTCCTCGAGCAAATCAATCTCCTCGCGGGTCTCCCCGAGATAGGAGAGCAGACGGAGGTCCTCCCGCTCGACGGCGCCGCCGTGGAAGAGCCACGCCCGGGTGCGGAGGAGGCGATAGAGCTTCACGACCTTACGATCGCTGACGAACACCTCGTCCTCGCGCACCAACGTGCGGACGACGCGGCGGAGCTCCTGGAGCACCTCGTCCTTGAAGAAGGTCTCGCGATCGCTCTTGTCGCCGGTGCCGCGCGACATCAGCAACGTGAGGTAACGGTGTGCCTCGAGCAGATCGGCGAGCGTGCAGTGCCCCTCGGCCCACGGCTTGCGGCCGAGATCGCGGTGGGTCCCCATGGCGAGGCCGGCGTCGATCAGCTCGACGAAGTGCTCGTCCTGCACCGGCCGACACGCGGCCTTGAGGCAGAAGCGATCCTTGAGCGCGGCGAGCTCGGCGTGCTCGGGGATCTCGTTGGTCGCGGCGAAGAGGATCTTCATCTTCACTGGGACGGGCAGACCATCCTGGTAGAACTTGCGCTCGTTGATGACCGTGAGGAGCGAGTTGAGGATCGCGGAGTTCGACTTGAAGATCTCGTCGAGAAAGACGAGGCGCGCGGTCGGGAGCTTTCCTCGCTCGCGGCGCACGTACCGACCTTTGCGCAGCTGATCGACGTCGATCGGGCCGAACACCTCGGACGGCTCGGTGAACCGCGTGAGCATGTACTCGAAGTAGTCGACCTCGCTGAGACCGAGCGCGTCGCGGAACTTGAGCACCAGATCGCTCTTGGCCGTGCCGGGCGGACCAGCGAGGAGCAGCGGCTCTTGCGCGACGGCGGCGACGACCATCAGGTCGATGAGCGGCTGCTTGGCGACGAACCACCGCCCGAGCGCGATGCGGAACTTGTGGATGCGCTCGCGGAGCGCGGCCGCTCGCTGCGCGAGCTCCTCGAATGGGATGTCTGCGACGCGTTCGGTTGCGTCTTCCGAGTGTGCCGTCACGTGTTTTCTCCTACTGAGATCATGCGCGCACCTCCTTGTGGATGCGGCGACGCACGAGGTGCTCGTCCTCGTCGAAGAAGCGGCGGGCTGCGTCGCCGAGCGCGAGGTCTTCGCTCACGTAGCCCATGATCAGGGCCTCGACGAAGGCGATGACCGAGAGGCAGAAGTGGCTGTTGGTGTTGTAGCTGTCGGTGATCTTCGGCAGCTGCGACTCGAGGCGACGAAGGACGGCGAGGGCGAACGCAGGGTCGGCGGTCGCGACGCCGCGCGCGACGGCGCGGGTGACGAGCAATCGGTCGGGGACCGGCATCTCGCCGGACAGGCGCGCGACGGCACGCTCGAACGAAGGCCTTGCTTCGGTCTCCAGCCCGAGCGCGCACAATCCACCCGCGACTTGCACCTGCGCGACCAGGCTCGCGACCGCCTCGCCGCGCGCCAGGGTGGCGACCGATTGGAGGATGGCGATCGCGTCTTCGCGAAGGCCCACGCGACGGAGCGCACGCACCGCGCCGCCGAGCAACTGGGCGAGATCACCCACCTGCGCGACCTCGAACGAACGCACCAGCGGCAGGAGCGCGTCGAGCGCCGCGCGCACCAGCGTGGGGTTGCCGAAGTGGCCGCCGACGCGGAGGACCTCCTCGAACAGCTGCGCCCGCGGCAGCGGCGGAACGTCATCGACCCGGCCCAGCACCCGCTCCCCGATGGCGATCGCGCGCGATTCTGGCAGTTGTGGCAGGAAGTCGAGCACGCCATCGAAGATGCGCGCCCGACGCTCCACGGGCGCCTTTTCGGCGTCACGGGCGATCTTCTCGAGCGCCGTCGCGAGCGCGTCGGTGTCGTCGAGGGTGCGCAGCGGCGCGAACTCGTCTCCGCGCGGATCGGCGTCGCCGCGCTGGAAGGCGCCGATGGGATCGAGTCGCTCGAGGGGCTCGAGGATCGCCGACGCCTGCCGCAGCCGGTCGACCTTGTAGCGGAGGAACTTCTCGAGCGCGTTGAGCTCGGTGCCGAGTGCGGTCGGTAGAGGGGTGTGCGGCGGCGAGCCGGCGAGCGCGTGCTCGATGCGGGCTCCGTAGGCACGAACGAGATACCCGTGAACCGGGTCCTTCGTGTCGAGGGTCACCGAGCGCGCGAGCTCTCGGGCGCGGTCGTTCGATCCGAGCCGGGCGAGCCCCCACGCGATCGACAGGTCGACGAAGGCCATGGTCAGCGCCGGTTTGGCCTCGACGGGGGAGCGCGTGCGGTTGGTGCGCTCCACGCGTGTGCGCACCGCATCGAGCTCCTCGGCGAGGCGATGCGCGTTCTGCGAGCCGCGGTCGAACAACCGGAGGAACGTCGGGACGTCGCGCTCGATCGACAGACCGTGCGCCAGCCGCGCGAGGGCTCGATCGCGCGCGCGCGCGAGCATCAACGCGTCGTTGGCGCGGCGTGCCACGCGGACGCGCGCGAGCCACATGCTGCGGATGTCGAGCTGCGCGTCTTGACGATCGAGGAACCGCAGGACCGAGGAGACGTCGAGCGGCGCGCTCTCCGGCAGGGCGACGACGTGTGCGGCCAGGGCACGCGCCTCGTCGACCGAGACGTGCGTGCGGGCGAGCGTGGCCGCGAGATCGACCGGACCCTCGGCCTGGGCCCAACGGGGAGCGATGGAGGGATCCTTCGACTCCCACATCGCATGCACGAACGCGTGGGCCGCGTCGCGTGGACGGCGGAGTGCCGCGTTCAGCTCGCCGATGCGCATCCACAGCGGGATGCGCGCAGGGTCGTCGGCGGGCGCATCCAGCGCGATGAACTCGGCCTCGGTCGATGCGAGTGCCTCTGCGGCCTCGGAGGTGGGGACCTCGGCGACGACCAGCGGCGCGGTCTCGGTTGGCTTCTTGTACGCCTTGCTCTTGCTCGGCTTCGCCGGCTCGGGCTCGGGCTCGACGCGCGACCTACTCTTGCGAGCCTTGGGGGCCGGAGGCTCGTCGCTCTCGCGCTCGACAGGCGGCGCGTCGTCGACGACGAACGGCGCGAACGCGAAGGTGACGCCCTCGACCCACGCCGAGAGCTCGGGTGCGGCGCGATCCACCAGATAGTCGACGAACGCGGGGAGCGGCTGGAACGCGTCGTCGGCGATGCGCTCGATACCGAACGGCTCGCGCCGAACGATCGAGAGCTGCGAAGCATCGGCGGCGAGCAGCATGCGCAGCCGCTCGTGGCGGAGCGGCGGCTCGATGGTCGCGTCAATCGGGACGAAGAGGTTCGGGACCTGCGGATGCGAGGCCCACGCGTCGGACGTGACCATCGGCTCCGCGGTGCCGCGATCGCCGGGGCGCGTGCGGAGGAGCACGCGCGGTGGAGTCTCGTTCGTGACGGCGAAGAGGTAGCGACCGGTGATCTCTTCGGGCGTCGACCGGACGAATCGTTCCACCTCCGCAAGCGAGTTGCGGGAGACGATCCACAGCGTCGCGTCCGCCCGACGCGCAGCACGCGAAAGCCGGAGCGGCACCGAGATGCGCGGCACCTCGGCCGCCTTCTCGACCGCCCGCGGCTCGGACGCGATCGACAGCTCGACGCGTGGCAACAGATCTTCGAACGGCCCATCCTCGACGAGCTCCCACGACTCGGGCGTGATGAGCAGGAGTGCGCCCTCGCGCGGCTTGGCCCGCGACGAGAGCGGATGATCGAACCCGAGCTCGACGAGCACGCGCTCGGCGACCGCGCGGAATACCCGCAGACCGTCGACCCGATCGAGCGCACGCGTGAGGGTATGGAAGGGCGGGGCCACGGCGCGGAGCAGCGCACGCTCACCGATCACCCTCAATTCCAGGCGATCGCACCCGAGGCGGAGCAACTCACCGGCGAGGTGTGCGACGCCGCTCGCATGCGGGAGGAGGAAGGTGACGGTGCCGGCGTCGAGACCGGCCTCGGGCGCGCGCCGCACCGAGATGGCCGCCGGCCACGCGAGCACTTCGTCGCCGTCCGCGAGCTTCGTCGCAGCCACACCATGCTGCTTCAGCTTGGCGCCCGAGAAGGGCACGCTCGGCGCCACGACGATCGCACCGTCGACTCGGGCGACGTGCGCCGGGGCCGCGGCGACCTCGGACGGGATCCATCCGGACGAGAGGGCGACCAGCAGCACGTCCTCGTCGTCGAAGCGGAGCGCCGGCCTGTTCATTCCTTCCTCATTGCTTCGCTTCGCGCGCGCGGCGCGCGGGCTCGGCCTGTGCGGGTGCCTCGGGCGTGCCTTCCGCCTTGCCCTCCGCGCGTTCGACGCGAATGCGGCCGGCCTCTTCTTCGGAGATGAGCCCGCCCTCGAGGAGCTTCTGCACGAGCACGCGGTGCTCCTCTTCGTGCTCGCTCGGGAGCGCGTCGGCGTCGCTCCGATAGGACACGACGACGGTGCGGCGACGCGTCGTCGGCTCGACCTCGAGGCGGATGGTCACGTGCGGCATGGGGGGAGAAGGCTACACCAGGTGGGCGAACGCCTCGCGGTCGAGGACCTTGCGTTCGAGCAGCAGATCGCGGAGCGCCACGAGGACCTTCTGTTGCTCTGCGAGGATGTCCCGTGCTCGCGCGCGCTGCTCTTCGAGGATGGCGCGGACCCGGTGGTCGATGCGCAGCCGGGTCTCGTCGCCCAGCGGCTCCTTGCCAAAGGTGCGGGTGCCGATCTCGTCGCCGCCGAGGCCGAGCTCCTCGACCATCGCCCGGGCGATGGAGGTCGCACGCTCGAGGTCGTGGGCCGCACCCGCCGACAGATCGTCGAGCAGGAGCGCCTCGGCTTCGCGACCGCCGAAGAGCACGCAAATCGAGTCGAGGAGCTGCTTCTGCGTCACCACGTAGCGATGCGCCGGATCGGCGTACTGCACGAATCCAAGGGCGCCGCCCGCGTCGCCGCGGATCGAGATGCGATCGATCGGCGGCGCGTGCGGCGCATGGAGCGCACACACCGCGTGCCCCGCCTCGTGGGTCGCGACCACGCGCTCCTCGGTGGGCGTGAGGTTCGGCCGCTCGAGGTATTCGGTGAGCGCGCGCTCGATGGCGTCGACGTCGGTCGGCCCGCTGTTGGCCTCGCGCAGCCGCGTTCGTGCCAGCTGCCGCGCGAGCGCTTGCAGGTGATCGCCGGAGTACCGGCTCGGTCCGTGTGCGCCCTCGATGGGGTCGCCCGTGCGTTTGACCGCGTACGTCATTGCGCGATCGGTCAGCGAGAGCGCGAGCTTCTGATCGTAGATCGAGAGGATGGCGCGTCGATCGTCGGCGTCGGGCCACGGCACCTGGAGGTGGAACTCGAACCGGCCCGGCCGCAGCAGCGCAGGATCGAGCGACTCGACGAAGTTGGTCGTGCCCACGACGAACACCAACTCGTCCTTGCGGAAGCCATCCATCTCGGTGAGGAGCTGGTTGACCATCGAGTGCTCGACGCCCGAGCCGGTGTACGTACCGCGCGCGGAAGCGAACGAGTCGAGCTCGTCGAAGATGATGATCGCCGGGGCGCTCTGCCGCGCGCGGACGAACACCTGCCGGATGCGCTCTTCGCTCTCGCCCACCCACCGGCTCTTCAGCTCGGGCCCGCTGACCACGGTGACCGCGGCGCCGAGCGCGGTGGCCATCGCCTTCGCGAACAGCGTCTTTCCCGTGCCCGGCGGTCCCCAGAAGATCATGCCACGCGGGATCAGCGCCTCGACCCGCTTGATCGACTCGAGATCGCCGATGGTGTCCTTGCGCGCGAGCACGTCGAGGATCTCGCGTTCGAGGCGCTCTTTGACCTTGGCGTAGCCGCCGATCTCGCGGCGCAGATCGACCTCGGGGAGTGTCAACGTCGGACCGATGGTCGCCGCACGGAGCTGCGCGAACGCGGGCCGGACGTCTTCGGGGTAGTCCTCCCCTGACAGTGATGTCAGCAGCCGCCGCAGACGAACCGCATTCACGCCCGAGACGTGCCGATAGAGCACGTACGGGTCGAACGACTTGCCGAGCTTGCGCGCCTCGCGCCGGGTGACGAGATACCGGAGTCGATCGCGCGACACGCCGAGGATGGACTGGTGTCGCGGGAACAGGTTGGCGATCGGCTCGGGCAGCGTGAACGCCGGATCCTTGAACCCGAGCCAGAGGATCTCCGGGTTCTCGTAGAGGAGCGGAATGACCTCGCGCGCCTCGGCGGTGAGGCCGCCGCTCGAGGTGGTGAGGAGATCGAGGTGCGGCATCACCACGATGCGATCGCCCGCGCCGCCGCGGACGACGTCGCGCAGGTGCGCGAGCATCGTCCCGAGCAGCCCCATGGGCATCGGCGGCGGCGGCTGGTCGGGCGGCGGGCGTCCATCGAGGTAGACGCAGCGCACGCCGCGGGCCTTCAGGCGATCGCGGATGGCCTTGTAGAAGAAGGGAACGAGCTCCTTCTCGCACTCGACGAGCGCGGGAAGCCGCCTCGAAAGGGCGCTCTCGATGTTGGAGAGCTCGGAGGGATACGCGGCCTCGAGCGCGTCGCCGAGGGAGAGCTCGAGAGGGAGATCTTCTTCGCTCACGATCATGTCACACCCGCACGCGAATGGTGAGCACGCCCGCCGCCTCGTCTTCGGCGATCTCTTCGATGTCGCCGAGCTGCGCGGCCTTCTCCTTGAGCGCGGCGGCCGTCACGCGGTGCACCACGCGATCGAGCTCGCTGCGTGCGTCGCGGAGCTCCGCCTCGAGCCGTGCGGTGGCCTTCTTGCGCGCGTCTTCGGCTGCGCGGTCGGCATCGGCTTCGAGGGCGGCGCGCGCCTCCTTCTGCAGCTGCTCCGCGGCTGCCACTCGCCTCTCCTCCGCCACGTTGCGCTCGCGGGTGGTCTTCAGCGCGATGTCCGTGGCGCGGGTCACCCGGACGCTGACCTCGCCGGTGGCCACGTCCACCGCCAGGGTGACCTCTCCCTCGTCGGTCTGTGTCACCCGGCGGGCGACGCCGTCTTCGACCGTCAGACCGGCGGCCGCGAGCTCCTGCGCGAGCAGGCCCTGCATCCGCTCTTTTGGCAGGATTGGCAGGATCTCCAGGGTGGTGGCGACGCCGTCCTCGATGTGCACCACGCGCTCGAGGGTCTCGGAGATGCGGATGCGATAGGCGCGGCTCATCAGAGATCCTCCAAACCGTCGGCGGCCCGGACAGCCAATTCAGCCCGGGCGAACACGTCTTGCCACGGTGCGAGCAAGCGAAGCGCCTTTTGCGCGTCGTCGTACTCGTCGTCGACGAAGCCGACGAGGCGGAGGCGCGCGTGACACGCGCCGATGGTGCAGACCGCACGTAACGGCGAAACCGAGAGCCGACGCGCCTCCACCCGCGCGGACAACGGCGACTCCGGGTCGAGCGGGGCCGCCCACACCGTCGGCTCGGCAGAGAGCAGCGGCGTCACGCCGTCGAGGAGGAACCGCAACGAATCCCAGCGCCCGCGCGCGATCGCGGCGGGGACCAGCGACTCGAGGAGCGTGGCTTGCGCGCGACCGACGCGGGCGCGTTCGACCGGCGCGGTCATCCGGGCCTTTTCGCGTTCGACGACCTGCAGGCGGTCAGAGAGGGTGCGGGGGAACAGGGCGACGGCGTCGAGATCGAGCGAAAGGGTCGGCATCGGCAACCCAGCAAAGTCGTCGGTCGCGAACAGCCACGGGAGCGGTGCACGCTGCACCCACGGCTGCGCGAGCAGCGTCGGCAGCACCGCGGCGCTCCGCGCGAGCTCGAGACCGAGCACGATGAGCAGTTGATCGGCCAGCGTCTGCGGAGCGTCGTCGTCGGGGAGCGCCGGTGCCTTGGGTGCGGCGAGCGGGGTCTCGCAGAGCCAGTGGAGGAAGCGGAAGCTCCCTGCCGACAGGTGCAGCAGAGGCGCGCGCGGGAGCGGCTCGAGGCTCGACGCGACGTCGCGCGCGATCATGCGCACGAGGCCTTTCGCCAGCGTGTCCTTCAGGACGCCCATCGACGAACGACCGATGGTGGCCCCCGCAACGTTCCCGAGGGGACGGGCCGTGCGGACGAGCGGTGCGACGACCGCGTGCTGCCGTGGCTCGAACAGCGCGCGCACGATCGTCAACAGATCGTGCTCGCCGGGCTGGACCCGCGCGACCGCGGTCATCGCGCCCGCACCCTGGCGGCCGCCGCGGGCCACCCGTGCACCGACAGCTCGCGGCGCGTGAGCCGGAGGACCACCTCGTTGCCGCGGGTGAAGCAGGGATCGTCCGGACGATGGCGCTCGGTGAGGAAGTGCATGCGCTGATTGGTCGAGCCGATCCAACGACGCGCGGTCTCGGGCCGATCGCGCTCGTACCGGCCGTCGACGAGGAGATCGCACGAGGCCAGGAGTGGCGAGCCCTGGGGCAGCTCCTCGAGTCGGTAGCCGGTGAACACCATGACGGAACGACCTTGCGCGCGCACCGCGGAGGCGAGCTCTGCGCACGCCTCCGCCTGCTCGAACGGCTCGCCGCCGAGGATGGACACGCCTTCGGTGCTCGACGCGAGGATCTCTCCGACGAGCGCCTCGACCTCGACGGACTCACCGCCGACACGCGGGAACATCTCGGGGTTGCAGCACCCGGCGCAACGCAGCGAGCACCCCTGCACCCACAACGCGTAGCGCAGCCCCGGTCCTTCGGCGAGAGTCGCCGGAACGCGTTGGGCCACCTGCAGCGTCGTCATCGGACGACCATCGTAGCGCGTCGCGCCCGGGGGCCTGCTATGCCCTCTCCATGCGCGCGACTCGGGCGATCACCAGGGGCATCTCCAGCACGTTTCACCAGGCCACCGTGCAGGTGCCGTCCGAGGTCGCGATCGACGTCGCGCTCGCACGGCGTCAACACGCCGCGTACGTCCACGCGCTGCAGAGCGCCGGCGTCGAGGTGACGGAGCTGCCGCCGCTCGATGCGCATGCCGACTGTTGCTTCGTCGAGGACTGCGCGCTCGTCGCGGGTGGCGTGGCGTTGATCACGCGCCCGGGGGCGCTGTCACGCGTCGGCGAGGAGGTCGCCGTGGGCGCCGCTCTCGCGAGGTGGCTGCGCGTCGAGACGATGAGCGCACCAGCGACGCTCGACGGCGGCGACTGCATGCGCTTGGGCAAGACGTGGTTCGTCGGTCGCACGCCGCGCACCAACGCGGCGGGCGCAGCGCGGGTCGCCGAGGTGTTCGAGCCGCTCGGCTATCGGGTGGTCGAGGTGCCCGTGCGTGACGTGCTCCACCTCAAGTGCGTGTGCTCGCCCTTGGACGATGAACGGCTGGTGCTCACGTCAGGCACGATCCCGCCGGAGGCGTTCCACGGGTTTCACGTGCTCGAGGTCCCGCGTCACGAGCTCTATGCGTCGAACGTGCTCTCGGCGAATGACACGGTCGTGATGGCCGAGGGCTTCCCCGAGACCCGCCGCATCGTCGCCGCCGCGGGGTTCCGCGTTCTTGCGCTCGACGTGTCCGAGATTCGCAAGGCCGACGGTTCGCTGACCTGCATGTCCGTGCTCGTGCCCTGAAATCACCGGTCTCGACCCGGGGTCAGCGATTGGAGTGATGTGAGCCTGGGGCGCAGGAGTGCGCACACCCGGAAGCCTGGGCAATCTAGAAACCGCTCGGATACGCTGACTCCTTCACCCCGGAGACAGCATGAAAAAGCACTTCCTTGGACTCGGCACGATCGCCCTGGCCTCATTGGCGTTCGCTGGCCTCGGCGGCGGCGCGCTTCTCGCTGGCTGCGGCGAAGACACGGCGGACGTCGAAGTGACCATCGACGACACCGGAACCGACGATACCTCGTCGACCGCCGATACTGGCGCTGGCGACGATACGGGCGCCGCGGACACCGGCTCGACCGACGATACGGGCGGGACCGCCGACACTGGCTCGACCGACGATACGGGCGGGACCGGCGACACCGGCTCGACCGGCGACACGGGCTCGACGGGCGATACGGGCTCGACCGGCGACACCTCGGTCCCGGCCGACACGGGCTCGACTGGCGACACCTCGGTCCCGGCCGACACGGGCGTGGCCACCGACACCGCTCCGCCCGCCGATACGGCGACCGAGCCGACGCTGTCGATCGCCGACGTCGCGGTCACCGAGGGCAACTCCGGCACGACGACGGCGACCTTCACGGTGACCCTCTCGGCGGCATCGACCTCGCCGGTCACGGTGGCGTTCGCCACCGCCGATGGGACCGCCAAGACCGCCAGCGGCGACTACGCCTCGAGCTCGGGCACGCTCACGTTCGCGCCCGGCACCACGACCCAGACGATCACGGTCGCCGTCGACGGTGACACGATTTACGAGACCAACGAGACCTTCACCGTCGGTCTCTCGGCCCCCACCGGCGCCACGCTCGCCAAGGCGTCGGCCACCGGCACGATCAACAACGACGACGCCGCGCCCACCCTCGCGATCAACAACGTCTCGACGACCGAGGGCAACAGCGGCACCAAGAACTTCACCTTCACGGTCTCGCTCACCGGCGTGACCGAGGTCCCGGTGACGGTCAATTACGCGAGCGCCAACGACACCGCCACGGCGGGCACCGACTACACCGCCGTGGCCGGTACGTTGACCTTCGCACCGGGCGACCTCGCCAAGGCCGTGACGGTCAACGTCACCGGCGACACGACCAGCGAGCCCAACGAGGCCTTCCTCGTCCAGCTCTCCGGGGCGGTCGGAGCGACGATCGCCGACGCCAGCGGCACCGGCACCATCTTCAACGACGACGGCGCCGTGGCCATCCCGAGCCTCGCCATCGCCAACGCCACGACCACCGAGGGCAATAGCGGCACGAAGATCCTGAACTTCCCCGTCACCCTCTCGGCCGCGAGCACCGGCACCGTCACGGTGAACTTCACCACCTACAACAACTCGGCCGCCGCGCCCTCCGACTTCGTCGCGACCACCGGCACCCTCACCTTCGCGCCGGGGGAGACGACGAAGAACGTCCCGGTGACCATCAACGGCGATCTCCTCAACGAGGCGGACGAGATGTTCGGTGTGGGCCTGTCGGCAGCCTCCGGCGCGAGCATCGCCGACGGCTTCGCGCAGGGCACGATCACCAACGACGACGCGGCGCCGACGTTCAGCATCGGGGACGTGTCGCGCACCGAGGGCAGCGGCGGAGGCACGACCGCGTTCACCTTCACGGTGACCCTCTCGGCGCCCTCCGGCCGAAACACGTCCGTCAACTGGGCGACCGCCCCAGGCACCGCGACTGCGGGCTTCGACTACGACACGGCCAACGGGACTCTGATCTTCCCGGCCGGAACGACCACCCGCACCCTGACGGTCAACGTCCGCGCCGACAACACCCCCGAGACCAACCAGACGTTCTTCGTCAACCTCAGCGCCGCAATCAATGCGACGATCGCCGACGGCCAGGGCCTCGGCACGATCCAGAACGACGACTGACACCAGGTCAGGTCGAACGGGAGCCGCGAGTGTCACGCTCGCGGCTTTCGCCTTTTTGGGGATCAGCGTTTCTCGACGTAGCCCTTCGCCGTCTTCTCCGCGACCAACTCGGCGGCGGCACCGGTGGCGCCTGCCTCGGTGGCGAAAGACTTCGTCTTGCTCTGACCGGACGTGCCGATACGACCGAAGCGAACGGTGTAGTCGCAGCCGCTCACCTCGATCTCCCAGAACTTGCTCGAGGTGCCCTCGACGTACTCGAACCGCCGCGCGGAGCCCGAGGCCGCGGGCGCCGCTGGTGCCGGCTTGGGCTCGGCCTTCGGTTTGATGGGTGGCGGGAGCGCGACGTCGTGTCGCTCGCCGACGTACGACGGAAAGCGCGGTACGCCGCCGTCCGAGAGCTCCTGATAGCGGAACGTGACGACGGCACCGACCTTCGGCGGATCGTGTCGCTCCGCATCGGAGAAGCCCGTGCCGATGGAGAACCTGGTGCCGTCCGCCATCTCGACGAGCACCGCGCCGAGCCGGCCCTTGTGTCGACCCGCGCCGGCGAGGTGCTCGAGGACGCGTGCCTCGGCGTCTTTGAAGCTCTTGACCTTGAGCAGCGTCGACGAGCGTCCGACCTCGTAGCGCGAGCCCGGCTTGCGCAGCATCAGACCCTCGCCTCCGAGCGCTTCGACGCGGGCGAGCTCGCCCTTCAAGTGCTCGGTGCTCTCGCACTTCATGTGGGGGTGGTGCTCCGCCCAAGGTGGGGTGCGATCGCGCATGTGTGCGTGCACGTACTCGAGCCGCTCTTCGAACCGAGCGTCCAACGCGGGCGCGTCGAAGACGACGTATTTCAGCTCGCGCCACTGGTCGCTCTTGTCTTGTCGACGGGCGATCGAGACGCAGCGCTGGAACTTCTTGCGGCCGCACCACAGCTCGCCGTCGAGCGGCGTGTCGGGCAGCCCTTCGACGAACCAGTCAGGCGCGTGATAGCGGTTGCCGAGCCGCGAGAGGAACTGCTTGCCGTCCCAGTACGCGCGCACGCCGTCGAGCTTCTCGCTCATCCACCAGCCGGTGAGGTCGACGTCGTTCTCCCACGAGTGCGCGAGCAGCAGCGGCGGCGCCTTCGCGTCCGCTGCATCCTCGGATTCGCCACCGGCGCGCGGCGCTCTGGGCGCGGGAGCGGGGCTGCCGACACGCTCTGCCTCTGCAGCATCGCCACGCAGCTTCTTCAGGTGCTTGCACGTGCGCCGCTCGATGGCGATGCCCTGATTGCGCCACGCCGGGCAGTCGCAGGAGTACACGCCGCCCGTGTTCTTGAGGACGTACGGCTTCGCCGCGGAGCCCTTCATCTCCGTCGATTCACCGTCTTCGAGATCCGGCATGGGGTGAGCGTATCAGGCGAACTTGCTCATGACCTCTTCGGGAATCGGGCCGATGTGGTAGCCGACGATCTTCCCACCCTCGATCTCCACGGTGCTCGGCGTCGCCATCACGCGCAACGCGCGCGCGACCTCCATGTCGTGCATCACGTCGACGGCGAACACGTCTGGGTTCTTCTGCGCGAGCGCGCGCACCCGCGGGGTGATGGCGCGGCAGGCGCCGCATTGCGGGCTGAAGAAGTAGACGAGCGCGTGCTTCGACGAGGCGATCCGGCCGCCGACGGCGCCTGGCAGCTCCGGGACGGCAGCGCCCTTCAGCGCGTTGGCGCGGGATCGGATGACGAGCTGCAGGCTCATCATCATGATGAAGAAGCCGATCACGACCACGGCGAGGACGGTTCCCATGTCGTCGGTCAGAGCCGGACCGTGGCTCGAAGGATTCGCCCGAACCGGAGGCGGGCGCGGCTGGTTCTCATGGCTGACCGAGCGCCATCGTCTAGCATCGATCCCCGCAGCCCATGAGCCACAAGCCCGACCACGGTCACGGTCACGGTCACGGTCACCACGAGCACCGAGACTCGCTAGGCAACCCGCCCGACCACGAGCACTACCTCGAGCGTCTCGAGAGCCCCGAGCGAGCGGAGTGGCAGCGGCCCGACGCGGTCGTCGACGCGTTGGAGCTGAAGCCCGGGGAACGGATCTGCGACCTCGGCGCCGGGCCGGGATATTTCAGCCTGCGCCTCGCGCGGGCGGTCGGCACGACTGGCAAGGTGTTCGCCATCGAAGCCGATCCGCGCATGCGCGACGTCCTGGTTCAGAGGCTGGAGGAAGCACACCTCGCGAACGTCGAGCCAGTGCTCGCGGTCGATGGCATGGGGCTGCCGCCCGAGCCGGTCGACCGCATCTTGATCGTCAACGCGTATCACCACTTCACGGACGGTATCGCTTACCTCCGCGCGCTGTCGGGTCACCTGCGCCCGGGTGGAACCATCGTCAACATCGACTTCCACGGAGGAGAGCTGCCGATCGGTCCGCCCCCCGAGCTCAGGATCCCTCGAGAGCGCTTCCTCGCCGACGCCGAGGCCGCAGGGCTTCGGCTGGTCGACGAGGAGACGTTCCTTCCGTACCAGTACTTCGTGTCGCTCGCGCCGCTGCGACGTTAGCTCTGGGTATTCGTCTGCTCCATGTGGGCTTTGCCCTTGCCGGTGATCTTGAGCTTGGGATCGGTGCTGTCCATCGTGACCGGGCCCTTCAGGTCGATCGCGGTGGTGAAGCCGTCCTTGGCGCGGACCTTGGTGTTGCCCTTCAACACGAACTTCAGGGCGACCGGGTCCTTGCTACTCTTGGGGCTCTGCAGCGTCAGCGTGACGGAGAAGACGCCGATCTGATCGCTGCCGTCCTTCTCGATGGATTCGAGCTTCACCGTGGTGTCGGTGACCTCGAACGGATCCTTGCCGTCGTCCTCGGCCTTGAAGTGCTCCTCGAGCGCCTTGGCGAGTGATTCGACCTTGTCGCCGACCTTGATCGGCTTCTTCGGCATGCCCTCGAGGAACGGATCGGCCTTGCCGAAGTGGTGGTTCTTCTTCAGAACCGCATCTTCTTCGGGCTTGGGGAGCTTCTTGCCCTTCTCGTCGGTCGCGATGACCTTGCCGTCCTTGAGCTCGAGGACGTAGGTCTTGCCGTCGAGCAGGCTCTTCGGCTTCTTCTTCTCTTTGCCGTCCTCGGTGTTCGCCTTGGTGTGCTCGGCGTAGGTGACCTTGGCCTTGGTGATGGCGTTGCCGTCGACCGCGAGCGCCTCGATCTTCTTGTCGGTCGACTCGACCTCCGTGAACTCGGAGGTCTTCTTGCCGCCCATGTCGATCTCGAGGCTGACCGAGAGATCGTTCTTCATCTTCTCTTCGACCTTGTCGCCGACGGCGGGCGCCTTGACCTTGATGGTCAGGCCGTCGTCCTTCTTCTCTGCCTGCTTCTCGGTCTTCTCGGCCTTGTCCTCCTTCTTGGCCTCTTCTTTGGTGGCCTCCTCTTTCTTTCCGCACGCGGTGAAGCAGAGGGACGACAGGAGCAGGATCGAGAGAAGACGACGCATGGGGACCTCCGAGGAAGGCGCAACTCTACCGACTTGCGGAGCACCAACGCGCAAATTCGTTCGTACGCGCCTTCAGTGGCTGATTCGGTCCGAGAGGTCCCGTTCGCTCACCCGTTCGTGGCCGGTCGTGCGCCCGTGCTCGAGGAGGGACTGCAATCGCATCAGGTCGTCGTCGAGTGCGTGTTTCGGGTCGGCGCCGAACAGGCTCGCGAACGCGTGGCCGACGACGCCACCCGGCGGGCTGTACTGGAGGAAGACATCGATGCGCGTGACCCCGGGCGAGATGGACTCGAACCGCACGCGGCCCGTGTTGCCGACCGCGGCGCCGCGCGTGCTCCTCCACGCGAGCAACTCGTGGGGGATGCGCTTGGTGACGATCCCATCCCACTCGTAGCGAGCTCCGAGCGGCCCCTCGACCTTCCAGTGGTAGCGGAGGCCGTCGAGCCGCTGCACCTCGGCGACGTGGCTCATGAACCGCGGATACTGGTCGAACGCAGTGAGGTACGCCCAGACGTCTTCGACCGGACGGGCGATCTCGATCGACTTGCGAATGGTGATGGTGTTGCGTCGGGAGAGCAGGCGACCGATTGGGCGGTTGCCCACGCTCCGGCCCACCAGCGCTGCGCCGATCAAGCCGAAGCCGAGCCCGCTCGCGCCTCCGGTGGCGAAACCACGGACGAGCGCCATCGCACCCAACGTGCCTGTGGCAAAGCGGGCCGCCGCGGACCAACCCTCGTCGAGCGCTCGCTCGTGCCGTCGCACTCCCTGCAACGTCGGGAGGTCGGGCGTCTCATGGGCTTCGAGGCGGTCTTGGATCTCCCGGACGCCGCGGACCAGCGAGAGCGCCGAGATGACCCTGGCGTGCTCGGCCGCGAGGATCGGACCGGACAGCTCGAGCTTTCCGCCCCGCACCCTGGTCTCGATCGCATGGGGATGAAGGCAATGGCGGCCGAGCGCCGAGCGGACGCGCTCCCGAACGACCGTGTCGTCGGCGTGGTCGGGCGTGAACAGGCGACGCAGTCGCGCAAGCGTGCCCTGGCTGCGATTCTCGAGATCGCTCCGGACGATCCGACCGGCGTCACCCGCGTCGTGGACGAGATGGGCGACCCGATCGCGCATGAGTGCGCGCCGCCGACTGCCCAACGGCCGTTCCACGAAATACACGAGCCCGGCTCCCACGGCGGCCCCGACCAGTAGCTTCGATGTTCCCGACATGACCCCTCCTCCTGCGAAACGATGGGAATGATGAGAAGCACGTGCCATCGCCCGACACGCGCGGGCCCGGTTCCTGCGAGGAACTGGCCGCGGAGGTCGACATGACGAACACGCGCTGTGAGGTCTGCGGCAACGACTACGACAAGGCGTTCCAGGTCGTGATGGCCGGCGCCAGCCACACCTTCGACAGCTTCGAGTGTGCGGCGCACGCGCTGGCACCACGCTGCAAGCACTGCAATTGCCGTATCCTCGGCCACGGGGTCGAAGCCAGCGGCGTGATGTACTGCTGTGCGCACTGCGCGCGCGACTCGGGCGTGCAGGCGCTACACGACCGATCCTAAGGTAGCGGCTGCGGTGTGAAGCTGGGTGAGCCGTTCGACACCTTGGGCCAGATCGCGCGCGGACCAGCAGCAATCGTGCCTCGGCTGCGGCGCGGGGAAACCGCTCGAATCCTCGGCGCCCCACCGCTGCCTCCGGGCAGCGAACGTCACACCGGCGATACGCTTCGGGATCTGGAAAGGCCCCAACGTCGGCTAGTCTCTCCCGCCATGAGTCACGGTGGTGGAGACGCGGCGAAGGTCATTCGCGCCGCACTGCTCGCGAACCTCGGGATCGCGATCTGCAAGTTCGTCGCGGCGTACTTGTCGGGGAGCACCGCGACGCTCGCCGAAGCGGTGCACTCGGTCGCCGACACGGGCAATCAGGTCCTCTTGTTCGTCGGGCTCCGGCTCGCCACCCAACGGCACGACGCGCGCTTCGCCTTCGGCCGCGCGATGGAGCGCTACTTCTGGCCGTTCCTGGTGGCCATCCTGCTCTTCTCGGTGGGCGGCGCGTTCGCGCTCTACGAGGGCATCCACAAGATGGTCCACCCCGAGCCGCTGTCGGGCGCGACGTTCTTCAGCCTGCGCGGCGCGGGCTCGAGCGTCCTGGTGCTCGGCGTCTCGGTGCTGCTCGAGGGATACTCGTGCTCGGTCGCCCTGTCGGAGTTCCGCGCGGGGGCGAAGGGAAAGGGAATCGACGAGGCGCTCTTCGGCGGCAAGGATCCGACCATCCCGCTCGTCCTGATGGAGGACATCTCGGCGCTCATCGGGCTCACGCTGGCGCTGATGGCGGTGCTGCTCACCGTGGTCACCGGCAATCCGCGGTGGGACGCGTTCGGCTCGATCGTGATCGGGCTCTTGCTGATGGTCGTCGCCGTGTTCATCGCCCGCGACACGCACGGCCTCCTGGTCGGCGAGCGTGCCACGCCCGAGATGGAGGCGCGCGTGCAGGCGTTGATCGAAGGCACGCCGGGCGTGCGTCGTCTGACCCAGCTGCTCACGATGCACCTCGGTCCCGACTTCGTGCTGCTCGCGGTGAAGGTCGCCTTCACCGAGGGCCTCGTCGTCGAGGAGGTCGAGCGTGTGATCGACGAGCTCGAGCGACGCGTGCGCGCAGACGTGCCCGAGATGAAGAAGATCTTCGTCGAGCCGGACTCACGCGGAGACATGCGGGGCGTGCTCCCGCACACGGAGAGCTGAAGATCCCGCTACTTTTGGGGCGGCAGCGGCGCGAGGTGCGACTGGTTCGCCCTGCAGATGGCGATGGCACCGCCACATCCGCAGTAGTTGCCGCCGTCGTCATGCAGCGTGAAGTCCGCAAAGAGCGTGGCGCCGGTGCCGCCGTAGCTCCGATCGACCTCGAGGTCGAACCCGTTGCACAAGAGCAACGAGTCCGAGACCGTGAGCTCGGCAGCTGCGACGTTCGCCGCCGCGCGGGCGCTGCGACGAACGACCGTCCGACGGACCGCCACGTTGGCCTGTTGCAGCGTCCCCTTGGCCTCTTCGCCGAACGCGGTCACCGCGATGCCGTCCCCGAAGATCTTCCCCTTGACCTGCGCCATCGTGTCGCGGACCTCGGTGTCTTCGATGCGGCCGTCTGCGCCCCCCACGTCGATGCCCGCGACGCGCGTGCGCGCAAAGAGCGACTCGAGCACCGTGACGTTCGACCGCGTGCTGTCTGTTTCGGGAACTCCGAGGAGGCCGAGCCCGCCGCTCCCGCCGACCGATCCCCGCCCATCCGCGACGTAGACGCCCCGCAGAGAGACAGTCGAGCCGTAGGCGACCAGGCCGAACATGCCGAACGAAGTCACCGAGGATCGCTCGATCGTGACGTCGCCCCCTGCAATGATCTGGATTCCCGTACCGAGCGTGCCGTCGGCGCTGCTCGTGAGGATGTCGCGCACGGTGACGTGCTCGAGCGTCGCCGTGCCGCCAGCGACCGACATGCCGCCGGCTTCGGTCTGCTCGATGACGACGCGCGCGAGCGAGAGCTTCGGTCGCATGACACTCTTCTTGGTCGTGTCCACGATGAACGCCGGGCCGGCCTCGGCCTCGGCCGTCGGCAACGCGATCACGTGCCGAACGAGGCAGTCCTCGACCGTCGCATTCGAGTTCACGATGCCGACTCCGACGGTGCTCGTGCGCTCGATCAGCGTGCGCTTGACGACCAGCGTCGTCGGCGCGCGACCCTCCCCTTCGCCGACGACGAGGATGCCTGCGCCGATGCCGTAGGTCGGGTGGATGATTCCGTCGCGAATGGCGGACTGCTCGACGGTCAACGCGCCGCCACCGGCGTGCATCGCCGAGGTCGCGTTGCGCTCGAAGAGCGAACGCTGCACGAGGACCGGGCTCGGCGAGTCTGCGTCCCCCTCGATGCGCAGCCCACGCTCGCCGGTGTCGTGGACCCACACGCGATCGAGCAGCGTCGGCGCGGTGGTGTAGAGCACAGCGACGCCGCTTCCGGGACCGCGAATGGCGAGCGTGTGGAGCTCGGCGGACGCGCGCAGCGACAACGCGTTGGCGAGGGTGGTGGTGCCGACCCCCTCGAGCGTGACCTTCTCGGGGCAGCGACCCCACAGCTTCACCGGTCGCTTGACGGTCACGTCTTCGCGGTAGACGCCCTCGGCGATCGCGATCGTGTCGTCGGGGCGGGCGGCATCGACGGCGGCCTGGATCGTGGTGAACGGACGCTCGCGCGAGCCGTCGTTCGCGCCGCCGGCATAGGCGCCGTCGACGAAGCGGGTCGTCGCGGGGGTCGGGATCGAGCCCCACGGGCCGTCGCCGCAGTCGGCCACCCGATGACAGCTCGTCTCGCCAGGGATGGCGAACAGTCCGTCCTTGCAGCCCTCCTTGGGGAGCACCGCGAGGCAGCCGCCCGCGCCATCATGGACGAAGCCTTCGCCGCAGCCGTCGCTGGGGACGCCGACCGGCGTGCACCCGCCGCCTGGCAGCGCACGCTGTGCTCCCTCGCACGCGTCCACCTTGGGCACGCAGTGCCCGCCGAACGCAGTCGCGTTCGCATCGCAGCCAGGCGTCGCTTCGTCGTTCGACGCCCGGCAGCCGACGAGCAGTGCCGCAAGGAGCATCCAGGCGGGGGAGTGCATGTCACTGAGTCGTAGACGAGATTGCGGCGAATGCTAAGGGACCGTGCGTTCCATCGCTTCGCGAACGATCGCCACGACCTCTTCCGGTTCGAGCCGGGAGCCGTAGTTCCACGGAGATCCGAACACGGTTCTGCGCCCTCCCCAGTTCTCGTTCCCTGGCACCGGCTCGGGCCCACGCGCGGGCTTGCCGTGTTCGAATTCGGCGGCTGCGAGCGCGCGCAGCGCGGGGCCGAGATCGGAGGGGCGCGGCTCGACGAACGGGTTGATGCCGACCGTGTAGACGGAACCGCCGTCCCTGCGCGTGCCCCACGTCACGCCGATCGGCCGGTCGTGCAGCGTGTAGATCGCGAGCGGGTCGACCGTTCCACGCTCGCGCAGGTCTACGAGCGCGACCCGGCCGAAGAGTTGGATTCGCCCCTCTCGTGCGACCACCGCGGCGCGGGCGAGCTCGCGCGGCCAGGTGTCGGCGTAGGGCAAGGGCTCGCCGCGCTCGATGATGCCGGCGAGGTCGCGCGACGCATTGTCGAACCGAGCCGAGGCCGATTCGTGAGGCCCGGCGAGCTCCGTCGCGATCGCGTCGTGCACGCCGCGGCCGAGCCGGTTGGTCTCGCCGTCGTGTGCCGGGTGCGGCGTGAGGTAGTCGCACCAGTGCGATGCGCTCTCGAGGATGGCACGCGCCCGAGGAGGGAGATTCCCCTTGCCGCCGAACAAGACGGCGACGACGCTCGCGACCGCGTCCATGTCGGCGAGAGTCGTGCCCACGCCGTCGAACCCGGTCGTGTCGAACTGCTCGGGCATCGCGTCGAGATTGATGCGCTCGCCCGTCGAGTGATGATCCCAGCGAAGGGTGTAGCCCGGCACCGTGCCGTCGACGCTGATGTAGCGCGCGCACCCTGCGGGCACGTCCTCGCGTCGTGTCGCCACGAAGACGACGAGATCCCTCATTCCTCGAGCCTACCGTCGCCAACTGCGCGCAGCCGGCGTATGTCACCTCCGATGGAAGCCTCCCCCGTCACGGCCGAGCGGTATCGAGCGCTGCGTGGGCTGCACGACGCGCTCACGCAGCGCCTTCACGGCTCGGTCGTGCGGCGGGCTCTCGACGAGACGGCGACGAAGCTCGGCCTGCGCGAGCAAGGGCGAGTGGTGATCGATCAGCAGCTCGAGCGGGCGATCGTCCTCGAGTGCGCGCTCTACGATTACGCGGTGTCCGGCACCACCGCGGTCGCGCGCATGGCGGCCCGGCCTCCCGAAGGCCTCGGCGACGACCAGCGGATGCTCCTCTCTGCGATGCGCGGCGCACGCGTGACGGTGTTCGAGGTCGTGGGGCGTACGCCGCCCTTCGGGGTCACCGTCCACGATCTGCTCGGCTGCGACACGTTCGTCCTCGCCGACCTCGCCCTGTCCGAAGCGGCCGAGCCCGGTGATCTCGCGATGGCTCGTCTGCTGCGATTCGATGAATTCGCGATGACCACCGGCGTGCCCCTCGACGCGCCACGGTTCGCGCTCGGTCTGATCAAACGCGCGGGCGCTCTGCCCGCCACCGCTTGGGCGCCGAAGCCGCGCGCGCAGATCGCGACCAACCTCTATCGGCTCGCGCTGTCGACCGAGGAGCAGGTCAAGGCACAGCTCGCCTCGATGGCGCTGAATGGTCCCGACCCGCTGTCGTTGGCGCTCCGCAAGGCGTTGCTGACGTCGACGGCCATGCCCGCGGGCGGTGAGCTGGCCATGGCGCGCGACCGCACGCGGCGCTGAGGAGCCCCCCTGGTCGGAACTGGCCGGACGGTTGTCCGGATCTGGCCAGGTGGCCTCGACGCGGCGTACCCGAACCACCGAATTTTGCAGAAATCGTGATGGTCGGTGCTCGGCACAGCCGCTGCACGGTCGAGCCGCATCCATGCGCACCACCAACGAGTCGAACGGTTTCGCGGTCGCGGAGTCGGCACCGGTCGAGCGGCAATGGGCCGAGCCGTTGCGGGCCGTCGAGCGCGCCGATCGAGAGGGCGGCGACTCGGGGTTGCGACTCTGCCTGGTGCTCACGATGTTGCCCCGGCTGCCGCACAAGCTCACCGCGCGTGTCGTGTCCGAACGGCTCGCCGAGCGTGGGTTCCGCGTGAGCGTGCGAACCGTCGAGCGTGATCTGCAAAAGCTCCGCACGGCCTTCCCGCTCGCCGTCGACGACTCCCACAAGCCGTTCGAGTGGAGTTGGGCGGAGAACGCACCGCAGTTCTTCCCGACGCCCAGCACCTACTAGCTAGTCTTCAGCGTCGAGCGCATGCGCTGCAGGCTACGCATGCGTTGCGTCGAGCTCGAGCCCGACTCGGCCCAGTTCACCGGACAAGACGAGTGGCGCGTCGGTTGCTGCACCTTCGTGCGTGGCCGCGCCGGAGACGTTTCGACCTTCGATGCCGCTCGGCGAGATGAGACCGCCGCAGTCGGCCGCAGGAGTCGGCATCCCACCGCTGCCAGAAACCGGCCTGATGGCGTGGCTGCCGGGTGTCTGGGTGCTGCGGCACTACCGACGTGCATGGCTGGCCGACGATGTCGTGGCTGGCTTGGTGTTGAGCTCGCTGCTCGTCCCGGCGGGCATGGGTTACGCGGTCGCGTCGGGGCTGCCGGCGATCACCGGACTCTACGCGACCATCCTTCCGCTGCTCGCGTACGCAGTGTTCGGTCCGTCGCGTATCATGGTGCTCGGCCCCGACTCCGGGCTCGTCGCGCTCGTTGCTGCGGTCGTCGTGGGCGCACCGAACGCTGACCCCGGGCGCGCCATCGCGCTCGGCGCCATGCTCGCCGTGCTCACCGGTCTCCTCTGCATCGTCGCTGGCGCTGCGCGGGCAGGGTTCCTCACCGACCTGCTGTCGAAGCCGGTCCGGGTCGGGTACATGAACGGAATCGCGCTCACCGTGCTCGCGACGCAGCTGCCGAAGCTGTTCGGGTTCTCGGTCACGGGCCACGGATTCAAGGATGGCGTCGTCGGGTTCGTGCAGGGCCTCTGGGCTGGCAAGGTGCAGCCGATCGCGCTTTCGATCGGTGTCGCCTGTCTGGTCGTCATCTTCGTGTTGCGCGCTCTGTGGCCGAAGGTCCCCGGCATCCTGGTCGCGGTCGTGCTCGCCACGCTGGCGGTGACGATCTTCCACCTCGAGACCAAGGTCCGCGTCGTCGGCACGGTGCCGCGTGGCATCCCGACGCCGTCGTTGCCTGCGGTGTCGTTCTCCGATCTGGGCCCGCTCCTCGTGGCGTCGGTGGGCATCGCGCTCGTCTCGTTCGCCGACACCAGCGTGATCTCGCGAACGTTCGCCGCGCGTCACGGCTACCGCGTCGATCCCAACCGCGAGCTCATCGGGCTCGGGCTCGCCAACCTCGCAGGCGGGTTCTTCCAGGGCTTCCCGATCAGCAGCAGCTCGTCGCGCACCCCCGTCGCCGAGTCGGCAGGCTCGCACACGCAGGTCACGGGCGTCGTCGGCGCGCTGGTGATCGTCGCGTTGCTCGTCGTTGCGCCTGCGCTGATGCAGAATCTCCCGACGGCGGCGCTCGCCGCCGTGGTGATCGCGGCGGCGGTGCGGTTGTTCGACTTCCACTCGATGCGGGTGTTCCACTTCGTTCGCCGCTCGGACCTGCTCCTGTCGCTGATCGCGTTCCTCGCCGTGACGCTGCTCGGCGTGATTCCCGGCATCGGCGTGGCGGTCGGCGTCTCGATCCTCGACTTCGTTCGCCGCGCGTGGCGTCCGCACGACGCGGTCCTCGGACGCGCCACCGGCGTGAAGGGCTACCACGACCTCAAGCGCTACCCGGACGCGAGGCAGGTGCCCGGGCTGCTCCTGTTCCGGTGGGATGCGCCGCTGTTCTTCGCCAACGCCGAGCAGTTTCGCGAGCGGATCATCGAGCTGGTGGACGACGCGCGCGTGCCGGTGAGATGGGTCGTCGTGGCGGCCGAGCCGATCACCGACGTCGACACGACCGCGGCCGAGATGATCCAGGAGCTCGACATCGAGCTCGAGACGCGCGGCGTGGACCTCGCCTTCGCCGAGCTGAAGGACCCGGTGAAGGACCGCCTGCAGCGTTACGGCCTGAAGAAGCGCATCGGCGTCGACCACTTCTTCCCCACGGTCGGGGTCGCCGTCCGCTCCTTCCGCGACCTCTTCAGGGTCGAGTTCACCGACTGGGAGGAGGAGTGACGCGCTGGTGATGGTGGCCCGGCGGAGAGCTCAACGAGGTCTCGACCACCGTTCCCGCGCCGACGCCTTCGCGCGGGACGTTCGCGCCCTCGGCGACCACGCCGCGGCCCTTGTCGAACGCATCCTCGCCCTGCTTCATCGGCCGTCGCGTCTTCGGCAGTCGATCGCCGGCCGCGAGCCTGGCCACGACGTATCCGCCGGCCTGCTTCCACGCCTCGAGGCCACCGTCGAGCACGCGAAGGTCGCGGAACCCGCGTGAGATGAGCTCGCGCGCCACGGCCATGCTCGTCGCCTGGTTCGGCGTCGTGCAGTAGAGCACGAGTGGATCGCTCGGAAGTTGGCCGGCATGGTGCGCGACGCCGTCCGGCGGAACACGTATCGCGCCGCCGATCATCTCCTCCGAGGCACTCCAATCCTCGACCGTGCGCGCGTCGACGAACACCACCGTCTCGTGCGCGTTGAGTCTCCGCATGACCTCGGTGGTGTTGATCCGATCGGGTTCGTGCATGGCGCCTCCTTCTCCCAAAGGAGCAAACCGCGGGCGCGCGGCCGCCGTGCGCGCCGTGCGCGCAGAGCCGAGCGGATCAGTAGAAGCCGTCGCGGCGGGCGTACCGAGCTGCGCGCTCTTGGTCGTAGGTCTCGGCGTCGAAGTCGCCGCCGGCGAGCACAGCGTGAATCTCGCCGTTGGTCGGCAGCGTCGAGCGATCGACGAACCGGGCCGGGTCCCAGAGGTGCGAGCGGAGGAAAGCCTTCGAGCACTGGGTGTACGCGGTCTCGATGTCGACGAGGATGCCGAGACGCGGGACCTTGCCTTCGACCGCGGAGTCCGCGAGCAGCGCGGGATCGTCGGTGAGCGTCGCCCGGCCGTGCACGCGAAACGAGTCGGTGACGCCGGGGATGACGAACAACAACCCGACGTGCGGGTTCTGGAGGATGTTGCGGAGCGAGTCGGCCAGCCGATTGCCGGGCCGCTCGGGCAAGAGCAGCGTCTTGTCGTCGAGGATGCGCACGAACCCCGCGGGATCGCCGCGCGGGCTCACGTCACACGAACCGCTCGCATCGGCCGTGGCGAGGCAGACGAAGGGCGAACGCTCGATGAACTGCCTCGTGAGGTGGTTGAGCCGATCGCTCACCTTCGCGCAGACGATCGCGGTCGGCTCTCCGAGGAGCGCGCGCAATCCCGCTTCGTCGTCGATCGTACGTGCGGTCAATCGATGCATGGCGCGACATCCTAATTCAGAGGTCGCGATCCAGATACGAGAGCTCACCGCGGAGGCACGGAGACACGGAGGAACACAATCGTGCTGCCGCGCGCTTGCTCATGCCTCGACTCTGCCGGATGTGTTCGAGCGACACCACTTGCATTCACGCGAGCCGATGTGACGTAGCGGTGAGCATCGGCAGACACTCTCATCTCCGCGTCTCCGTGCCTCCGTGGTGCAATCTCGGTTCTCGTGTCTCGGGCTCAGCGGGCCGGGAGCTCCACGCGTACCGTCGTCCCCGCGCCGACCTCGCTCGCGAGGCGAATGGTCCCTCCGTGCGCCTCGACGATGCGCTTGGCGAGGGTCATTCCGAGCCCGAGCCCGCCGGTCGCGCGCGTGCGGCTCGCCTCGGCGCGGAAGAACGGTCGGAACACCTGCTCGAGATCTTCGGGCGTCATTCCCATTCCGTGATCGACGACCGCGAGCGTGACGTGGCCGTCGTCGCGGGACGCTGTGACCGCGATCGGTCCGGCTTTGGGGCCGTACCGCCAAGCGTTCTCGAGGACGTTGTCGAGCACGCGCCGGAGCAGCATCGCGTCGCCCTCGAGCGTCGGCAGCTCGTGGTCGACCCGCACCTCGACGGTCGTCTCTTCGTGGGTGCTGCGGAACCGGGCGACCGATTGATCGATCAGATCGGAGACCACGACGGACTCGGTGCGGAGAGGTGGCATGGGCTCGCCGCTCCGCCGCGCGTCGAGCTCGAGCCGCGTGGCCGTGAGCACGTCTTCGACCAGGCGCTGGAGCTCGCCCAGGTCTTCGCCGATCTCCCCGAGCATCGCCTGGGCGGTGGCCGGATCGCCCTCGTTGGCGATGTCGAGCGCGGCACGGATGCGCGCGAGAGGTGTTCGGAGCTCGTGCGAGACGTTCGCGAGGAGCTCGCGCTCGGTGCGCAGGAGCTGCTCGACCCGATCGGCCATCTCGTCGAACGCCTGGGCCACCGCGCCGAGCTCGTCGCGTCGCTTCAGGTGCACGCGCGCGGAGAGATCGCCCCCACCGAACGCGCGCGCCGTGTCGGCGATGCGTGCGAGCGGCCCTCCGAGCCACCGGGCGGCCCACACCGTGCCGAAACCGAGGAGCACGAAGATGATCGCGACCGCGATGCCGAGGCGCCGCGTCATGAAGGGAGGCGGGGGCGAGTAGACGATCGCGGTGCCGCCCGCGGCTGGTCCGCGGCCGATCGGCTTCGTGATCACGCGGACGCCGCGGGGCGACTCCGGTCCGCCCGCGACGATCGTGCCCCGGGCATCGCGCACGACGATGATCAGATCGTAGGTCACGCGCAGGCGTTCGACGGTCGCCTGCAGCTCGTCGGGTCGATCGGCGCTCGCCACGATTTCGGTCGCGAGCTGCGGGGTCAGCCCGCGCGAGGGGCCGACCGCACGCGCCACGAGGAAGAACGAGCCGATGACCGTCACGGCGAGAAACACGCCGAGCAGGTAGATGCGCCAGATCAAGCGCATCAGAGCGTCTCCACGGCGAGCATGTAGCCGAGGCCTCGGACCGTCTTGACCAGGCGCGGGTTTCGCGGGTCGTCGCCGAGCTTGGCGCGCAGATGGGAGACGTGGACGTCGATCGAGCGATCGAAGGTCTGCTCCGAGCTGCCGCGCATCCGCTCCATCAGCTGCTCGCGGGTGAGCACCGAGCCGGCCCGCTCGGCGAGCGCGCGGAGCAGCGCGAACTCGTAGCTGGTCAGCGAGAGCTCGCGACCTCCGAAGGTGACCTTCATCGAGCGTGGCTCGACACAGAGCGCACCGACCTCGATCCTCTCCTCGGGGCGGACGAGCTCGCCGCGCGAGCGCCGAACGTGGGCGCGGATGCGGGCGAGCAGCTCGCGCGACGAGAGCGGCTTGACGAGGTAGTCGTCGGCGCCCCCTTCGAGCCCGAGCACGCGATCGCTCTCCTCGCCGCGCGCGGTGACCATCAACACCGGGACATCCATGCGTTCGCGCAGGCGACGACAGACCTCGAACCCGTCGATTCCGGGCAGCATGAGGTCGAGCACCACCACGTCGGGGTGCACGCGGAGCGCGGTCGAGACCGCTTCACGACCGTCGCCCACCACGATGACCACGAGCCCGTGCGACTCGAGGTATTTCGCCGTGAGACGGGCGAGCCGTGCGTCGTCTTCGACGAGCAGCACACAGATGGTCCCGCTCGGCGCGCTCATCTCCGTCGAGCAACGATAACGAACGCAACGCCGGACGCGATGCGCAAACAAATCTTCACACGTTCGAGCTTGGTTACGCTGCGCCGACCCCCCCATCATCGGGAGCCGCTCGATGTCCCCTCGAACAAGCCTTCTTCTCGCACTCGCGCTGGTTTCGTTGCCGGTGCCTGCGGCTGGCGATCCGCTCCGTCTGGAAGACGCCGTGCGCGCTGCGATCGCCGCCAACGAGCGATCGCTCAAGGCTCCGCTTCGAGTCGAAGCGGCCGAGGGCAGCCTCGATCGCGCGCGCGCTTCGTTCCTCCCGAACCTGGTGCTCGGGGCGCAGGCCTCGGTGTTGCCCAAGACGGGCGCGACCAGCGCGCTGACTCTGACCCAGAGCATCGTCAATCCGAGCGCGTTTCCGCTCTACCAGCAGGCCAAGCACAACCTCTATGCCGAGAAATGGGGCGCCCAGCAGGATCTGCGGCTTCTCGGCTTCGACACGGCCAAGGCCTTCTTCGGGACGATGGCGACCGAGCGCGTGCTCGAGGCCGCGCAGCGGAGGCTGGCGACCGCCAAGTCCAACCTCGAGTACGCCGAGGCGCGCGCCTCGGCGCAGCTCGCGAGCACCAACGACGTCACGCGTGCCCAGGTCGCGATCGCAGCCGCGCAAACGTCGGTGGCCCAGGCCACGGGAAACGTCGAACGCGCGTACATCACCCTCAGCTTCCTGGTCGGCCGGCCGGTGATGCCCGGCCTCGTCTCCCCCGACACGATGATCAAGACGGCGATCGCCTACGAGCCGACCGACCTCGAGATCAAGGCGGCGCTCGATCGTCGGTTCGACGTCAAATCGGCCCACGAGCGCGTGATCGCGCTCCACGCGTTCGCCGACGAGCCGCTCTATCGATTCGCACCTTCGCTCTCGGCTACGGGTGCGCTTCGCTACGACTTCGATCCGATCGGCGCCAACAAGGCCTTCGACCAGACGCTGACGTTCAACCTCACGTGGAATCTGTTCGACGGCGGTTCGCGCTACGGCGATCGCAAATCGCGGCTTGCGCAGGCCAAGTCCGCCGAGCTCGACGAGAGCTTGCTCCGTCGCGCCGTCGAGGCCGACGTGAAGACCGCGTTCGCCTCGTTGAAGGCCGCGCGCAAGTCGCTCTCGTTCGCCGAGGACGCGGTCATCGCGGCGCAAAAGAACGTCGACGAGACGGCGATCCTCTACAAACAAGGCCTCGCCAAGGCGATCGAGCTCACCGACGCCAACCTCAACCGGTTCGACGCGGAGATCACCCGCGAGTCGGCCAAGGTGATCATGGAACAGGCGTACCTCGATCTGCGGCTCGCCCTCGGGTTCGGCCCGCTCGACGGATGAACACATGAAAAAGGCGCTGGTTCTCCTCGCGCTCGTGATGGCGTGCAAACAAGAGGGCGCCGCGCCCAAGCCGGGTCGGGGCGGGGGCGGCAAGTCGGTCGTCTACGCCGTCGACGTGCTGCCGGTGACGGCGGAGCGGGTCGAGTATTTCGTCACCGCGCCCGGCACCCTCGAGGCGTTCGAGCGCGTGCTGGTCACCGCGCGCGTCGCGGGCGTCGTCGACAAGGTCTCCTTCGCCGAAGGTCAGGAGGTCAAGAAGGGCGACTTGCTGGTCGTCATCGAGTCGGAGCGCTACCAGCTCGCGGTCACCACCGCGACCGCTGCCCTCGAGAAGTCCAAGGCAGCCCTCGCCGACGCCGAGGCGCAGGTCGCGCGACGCGAGGCGGCCACCAAGGAGCACCCGGGTCTCATCACCGGCGAGGAGCTCGCGACCTACAAGACCAAGGCGCTCACCGCCAAAGCCGACGTCGATGCGACCACAGGTGCGCTCCGGGTCGCGCAGATCAACCTCCGCGACGCCCACGTGCGCGCCCCGATCACCGGCGTGATGCAGACCCGCACGGTGGAGACCGGGCAGTACGTCCAGGCCGGGTTCTTGATGGCGACGCTCCTCCGGAGCGATCCGATGTTGGTGCGGTTCCAGGTCGACCCGAAGGACGCGCCGCGCCTCAAGCCCGGCATGTTCGCCTCGTTCACCTTGCGGGAGACCAACCGCGCGTATCAGGCGAAGATCAACCTCGTCGCCGGCGGTGCCGATCCGATCTCCCACACCGTCGGCGTGCTCGCCGAGGTGATCGACGAGGGTCACAAGTACTGGCTCCGCCCGGGCTCGTTCTGCGACGTCTCGGTCAACGTCGGCGGATCGCGAGAGTCGCCGCTCATCCCCCGCACCGCAGCGCGCGCGACCGATCACGGCTACGTGGTGTACGTCGTCGAGAACGACGTCGCGGTCGAGAAGACCGTGACGCTCGGGATGAACACCAAGGACGGCCGCATCGAGGTGCGCTCCGGGCTCAAGGCCGGCGATCAACTGGTCGTTCGCGGGGCCGACGCGCTCACCACCGGGGCCAAGGTCAAGGTCGCGAAGGTCGGCTTCACCCCGACCCCGGATCCGAGCGCTGCGCCGCCCGAGCCGGCCGACTTCGACCTCACCGCCCCTTCGGCTTCGGCTTCGGTCGCGCCCGCAGCGTCTTCTCCCAAGAAGCAGTGGAAGAAGAAGCCGTGAACATCACCGACGTCTCCATCAAGAACCCGGTGTTCGCGTGGATGCTCATGGCGGCCACGATGCTCTTCGGCATCGTCGCCATCACCCGCATCGGGATCAGCCAGTATCCGGACGTCGACTATCCGAACATCAGCGTCTCGATCAGCTGGCCCGGCGCGTCGCCGCCCGCCGTCGAGCGCGAGCTGTGCGATCCGATCGAGCAGGCCCTCTCGCAGGTCGAGGGGGTGCAGCAACTCCAGTCGCAGGCGCGCTCCGGCTCCTGCCGGATCACCGTCACGTTCGACATCTCGCGCAACGTCGATCTGGCGCTCCAAGACGTACAGGCCAAAGTCGCCCAGGCGCAGCGCTCGCTGCCGAAGGACGTGCCGGCGGCGTCGGTCTCCAAGTCGAACCCCGACGACACGCCGATCCTCACCATCGGTGTGTCCGGACCGTTCTCCCGCCAGGTGCTCGCCGACGTCGCCAAATACCAGGTGCAGGCCCACCTGCAGACGGTCGAGGGCGTCGGTCAGATCACGATGAGCGGCGGCCTCGACCGCAACGTGCGCATCTGGCTCGACGCCTCGAAGATGCAGGAGAAGGGCGTCGTCGCGACCGACATCATCTCGTCGATCCAGAAGGAGCACGTCGAGGTTCCGGGCGGTCAGCTGACCACTGGCGATCGCCAACTCGACGTGCGCCTCCTCGGCGAGGCGATCGACCTCGACGCTTTCAAGAAGCTCGTCATCCGCAAGACCAAGCCGCCTGTGTACCTCGGCGACGTCGCCCTGGTGGAGGACGGCTTCGCCGACGCAACGAGCATGGCTCGTCTCGACGGCGCCCCGCTCCAGGCGCTCGGCGTGCTCAAGCAGCGCAACACCAACGCGGTCGCCGTCTCCGCCGCGGTGCGCGCCAAGCTCAAGGAGATCGAGCCGACGCTCCCCAAGGGGATGAAGATCGACGTGTTGTTCGACTCCTCGATCTTCATCGAGGAGGCGGTGCACGAAATCGAGCTCGAGCTCGTCCTCGCCATCGGACTGACGGCGCTCGTCTGCTGGCTGTTCCTCGGCTCGCTCTCGAGCACCGCGAACGTCATCCTCGCGATCCCGATGTCGCTCCTCGGGACGATCGCGGTCATCTACTTCTGCGGGTTCACCCTCAACACGTTCACCCTGCTCGGCCTGTCGCTCGCCGTCGGCCTCGTGGTCGACGACGCGGTGATGGTGATGGAGAACATCTTCCGACACGCGGAGATGGGCAAGGACCGGGTGACCGCCTCGTCGGAGGGCACCAAGGAGATCACGTTCGCGGCCCTCGCCGCCACGCTCGCGGTCGTCGCCATCTTCCTCCCCGTGATCTTCATGAAGGGGGTCATCGGGAAGTTCTTCTTCCAGTTCGGCGTCACCCTCTCGGTCGCGGTGATGCTCAGCTACCTCGAGGCGATCACGCTCGCTCCGGCGCGCTGCGCGCAGATGCTCGTGACCTCGCGCGAGGGTCGCAGCCTCATCGGCCGCGCGGCAGACGCTGCGTTCTCTGCGCTCGAGCGCTTCTACGCGCGCACGCTCGCGGGCTCGCTCCGGTTCCCCAAGACCGTGCTCGTGGTGTCGCTCGCGGTGCTCGTCGCGTGCGGGTTCCTCGTCACCAAGGTCCCGACCGAGTTCGTGCCGGCCCAGGATCAGGGCCGGTTGTCGGTCCGTTTGCAGGCCGAGGCGGGCACGACGCCCCAGGCGGCCGCACCGCTCATCGCGAAGGCCGAGGCGCGCATCGCCGCCCACCCCGAGATCGAGCACATGCTCTCGACGATGCAGGGCTCCTCGGGCTCGATCACCCTCACCCTGGTGCCGCCGGAGCAGCGCAAGATGACCGCGCAGCAGCTCCTCGCTCAGCTCCGCACCGAGCTGCAGGGCATCCCGGGCCTGCGCGCATCCTTGCAGGATCCATCGCTCCAGGGGTTCGGGGTGTCCAAGGGCTCGCCGGTCGACTTCACCGTGCGCGGCGCGGACTGGAATGCGATCGTCGCCGCATCGAGACAGATCCAGAAGGACCTCGAGGGCAGCGGCGTCGTTGCCGATCTCAAGAGCGACTACACCGTCGGCGCGCCGGAGCTCGAGATCATCCCCGACCGCCAGCGTGCGAGCGAGCTCGGCGTTTCGGTGTCCGATCTCGGCAACACCGTGAGCGCGCTGATCGGCGGCAATACCGTCGGGAAGTTCTCCACTGGCGGACGCCGCATCGACATCCGGATGCGCCTCCTCGCTTCCCAACGCAAACGCCCGGAGGACATCGCGCTCATCGGGGTGCGCACGTCGGGCGGGCAGCTCGTGCCGATGTCGCTGCTGGTGACCCAGCAAGAGATGCCGGTGCTCTCGTCGATCAACCGGCTCGATCGCGAGCGCGCGATCGGCATCTCGGGCAACGTCGCGCCTGGTCACTCGCAGGCCGAGGCGATGGCCAAGGTGCAGGCGCTCGCGGCGTCGTTGCCGTCGGGCGTCCACGTGGTGGCTGCCGGTCAGGCATCGCAGCTCGCCGAGACGACCAGTGGGCTCTGGTTCGCGCTCGCGATCGGCATCCTCGTCGCGTACATGGTGCTCGCGAGCCAGTTCAACTCGTTCCTCCACCCGGTGACGGTGCTCACCATCCTCCCGTTCGCGGTGGCCGGCGCGGTGATCGGCCTCGTGGTGTCGGGCAAGTCGCTCAACCTGTTCAGCATGATCGGTCTCCTGCTCCTGATGGGGATCGTGAAGAAGAACTCGATCTTGCTGGTCGAGTACGCGAACCACGTCCGCGAGGTCGACGGCCTCGGCGCGCTCGAGTCGATGAAGAAGGCCGGACCCTTGCGTCTGCGGCCGATTCTCATGACCACGATCGCGACGATGATGGCGGCTGTGCCGCCGATCCTCGGTATTGGTCCGGGCACCGAGACGCGGAGCCCGATGGCCGCCGCGGTGCTCGGAGGGCTGATCGTGTCGACCATCCTCAGCCTGCTGGTCGTCCCCGCGTTCTACGTCGTGGCCGACAACGCAAAGGGTGCGCTGGGTCGCCTGTTCAAGCGTGAGAAAGCGCCTGCACCTGCCGTGGTCACGCCCGAATAGTCTCGGGCATGTGGGGTGCACGCCTGGGGTGCGCCATGAAGACGCGCGTGGTTCGAAAATGAACCAGAGCGAGACTGTCACGCTCTTCAACGACATGTGCCTGCTCGCCCCCTCGACGCTCGTCGACGCGAAGGTCGACTGGCGCCCGATCGACGCGCAGCGCGTCGGCGGGACCTTCCGCAACGCGGGTCAGACGATCACGGCCGAGCTGGTGTTCGACCCTCGAGGCGACCTGGCGAGCTTCTCGTCGAACGATCGGTACATGTCCGCCGACGGCAAGACGTACAGCAACTACCGTTGGACGACGCCGGTGCGCGACTACCGCGACTACGGAGGCTACCGGCTCGCGCGTTCGGGCGACGCGATCTGGAGCACCCCCGAAGGCGAGTTCGTCTACGCCCGGTTCGAGCTGGAGGAGGTTCGCTACGACGTGGCGACCGGACCGCTCGCCGCTCCCGTCGAGACGAGCCCGTCGCTCTCGCTCCTGCCGCAGTGAGTGCTAGAAGCAAGGCGTGCGAGCACTCCCCGTCCTCTTCGCTGCCCTCCTCGCGCCGTCGACGGCGTGCTCCATCCAGCAGGGCAAGGTCCCCGTGATCGACGCTTTGGCGCTCCCCGCTTCGGTCACGCTCGACGCCGACGGCAGCTATCACATCGACGCGACCATCAGCTATCACGACGACGACGACGAGGTGAGTCGCATCCGCGTGAGCGCTCCCAGCATCGGCGCGACCGCGCAGCTCGCGGCGCCGGGCGGCAAGACCGCCACCGATGCACCCTTCACCTTCAAGATCGTCGGCACCGCCCCGAAGGGCGCGCTCGGCATCAAGATCCTGATCCTCGACGTCGAGGGAAACGCGAGCGACGAGAAGACCGCGTCGGTGACTTTGAAGTAGTCCGAGAGAGAGCAGTAAGGAGTGCCGTGCCTTCAGGCCGCGGATCAAAAGGGGTGCACTCCGATCCCTCACTCCGAACCCCGAGGATTGGCGAAGCTATGCCGACGCCACCGCGTAGCGCCGCAGCGGGCGCGAAGCTCCACGCTCCTCGAGGATGATGCTGTCGATCGCGCCGAGCAGCGCGCGGATGTCCTCCTCGGTGTGGGCGCGGGTGAGGGTGAAGCGAATGCCGCCCGCGCGGATGGGCACTGCAGGGAACGCGACCGGATTCACCAGGAATCCCCGCGCCAAGAGCGAGCGCGTCGCGGCGATCGCTTCGTCGGCGCCGCCGAGGATCACGTAGTAGACGGGGGTCGGGTCGTCGTCGCGCACAGCGAGCCGCATACCGATCGTCCGGTTGGCGGTCAGGAGCCGCCGCGTCAGCGCCATGCGCTCCGAGAGCTCGCGCTGCATGGGCGCAATCTCGTCGGAGAGATGGATCTCCGCGCTCGCGACGATCGCTCCCAGCACGGGGGGCGGCAGCTGGATGCTGAACATCAGCGAGGGGCCGAGGTTCTCGATGCGCTCCTTGGTGATGGTGTCGGGGACGGCGAGGACGCCGCCTGCGCAGCCGAACCCCTTGCTCAGCGACGTCGCGATCACCGTCCGCTCGACCGGAAGGTCGGCGTCGATCAGCGAGCCCGCACCGTGCGTCCCGCACCAGCTCATCCCGTGGGCGTCGTCGAGGTACGCGTGGAGTGGTTCGTAGCGTCGCATCAGCTCCGAGAGCCCGGCGACCGGCAGGCGATCACCGAACATGCTGTAGATGCCATCGGCGCAATACCAGACACGCCGCGCGCCGCCGGCTATGGCCGCTTTGATGGACGTCTCCAGCGCATCGAGGTCGTTGTGGGGGACCATGTCGCGGCGGGGACCCCGGACGCCGAGAGACGTCAGCGCGGTCTGCACGCTGTGGTGGACCTGACGATCGTAGAGAACGACGTCGTCATCCTCGAAGAGGATCGGCAACGCCGCCCCATGCGCGAGCGTGGTCGAGCCCGCGAGCACCACCGGACGCCGGAACACCTGCGCGAGAGCGTCCTCGGCCTCGCGGTAGAGGGGACTCGTGACGAAGCACCGCGAAGCGCTGAACGAGACGCCGCACCGTTCGATGGCCGCGACTGCTCCCGCGGCCACGCGTGGATCGCGATCGAGCCCGAGGTAGCTGCAGGTGGCGAACAACACGACTTCCATCCCATCGGGGCCGAGGCGCACGGTCCTCCCGTCGTGACCGATCGAGTGCGCGACGCGCTGGGTGACGCCGGCGGCGCGGCCGCGGGCCATGGTCTCTTCGAGCTTCGCATGCATGCCGCGGGAGAGAGCACACGCCGGGCCAGACCATGAGCACGTGGATCGTGCGGAAAACGTCGAGATCGAGAGAGCGGAGCGGGCCAGAACCGCCGGCACGTGCCGGGCACGCCGGCGGACCGCCGGCGGCCGCCGGTCTCCGCCGGTCGTCAGCCCGTGGAAACCCCGAGGATCGGCCAGGTCGAACGGCGGCCCGCCGCGTGCACCGTCGGCTCGGCGATGCTCCGCCTCTCCTTCGATCGCGGCACCCTGCGTCTCGACGGCATCCCATCGTCGCTCGTCGCGGAGTGGATCCGCTACGACCCGCGCACCGGCTTCCACCGCGCGCCGGCACACCGGTACCGCGATCTGCTCGTCCTCGCGCGCGAGCTCGGGCTCGCCGTGGACGATCGCGTCGCCGCAGAGGTGTTCGTCCCCGCTGCGGCGGTCTCGGAACCTGCCCTGCGCCCGTATCAACAACAGGCGATCGACTCGTTCGAGACCTTCGACCGCCGGGGAATCGTCGTCCTCCCCACCGGGAGCGGGAAGACGAGGGTCGCGTGCGCCGCGATCGCCCGAGCGGGGTGCAGCGTGCTCGTGTTGGTGCCGACCCGCGTGCTCCTCGAGCAGTGGCGCGCCACGCTGGGCACGCTCTACGCGGGTCCCATCGGCGTGGTCGGCGACGGCGAGCACGACGTGCGGCCCATCACCGTGATGACGTTCGAGAGCGCCTATCGCAAGCTCGATCGACTCGGCCAGCTCTTCGGCATGCTGGTGATCGACGAGGTCCACCACTTCGCCTCCGGGCAGCGCGCCGAGGCGCTCGAGATGTGTGTCGCGCCGATCCGCCTCGGCTTGACCGCCACCGCGCCGGAGTACGATTCCCCCGGAGAACAGCGTCTGCGGCGGCTCGTCGGACCACTGGTGTGCGAGCTCGGCATCGACGACCTCACGGGCGATCACCTCGCGGAGCTGGACACCGTGCGTGTGCACGTGTCGCTCACCCCCGACGAGCGCTCGGCCTACGAGCGTGACATCGCGCCTTACGAGGAGCTGCGTGCGGACATCCGCCGCGCCAATCCGTTCGCCGACTTCCAGACGGTGATCGGCGCGATCTCGAGGGCACCCGGTGGTCGCGAGGTGCTCGTGGCCATGCAGCGGGCATCCAAGCTCGCCACGTTCCCGAGCGCCAAGCGGCGTGTCGTCACGACCCTGGCGTTCCGCCACTGGGCCGAGCGGACGCTCGTCTTCACCGCCACCGCCGACGCTGCGTACACCGTCGGGAGCGACCTCCTGGTTCCGGTGATCACGGCAGAGACTCCGCGCCCCGAACGCGAGACCATCCTGTCCGCGTTCTCCGCGGGCGACATCCGGATGATCGCGAGCGCGCGCGTGCTCAACGAGGGTATCGACGTCCCCGCCGCCAGCGTGGCGATCATCGCCGCCGGGGCGCTCGGGGCACGCGAGCACGTGCAACGCATCGGTCGCATCCTCCGGCCGGAGCCCGGCAAGCGCGCTGTCGCCTACGAGCTCGTCACCCTCGACACCCTGGACGAGGCGCGTACCCGCGCCAAAAGGAGGCGTCTTGCTGCCCGCGCACCTGCTCTCGCTCGTTGAGCACGATGGGATCACGAGTCCGCGCTACCTCACCGCGCGTGACGAGGTGTGGATGCGCGCCGTGCTCGACGTGTTCGAGTGCCTGGTCGGCCGCACGGTCGCCGAACGCGATGAACACTTCGGGCGCCTCGTCCGAAAGGTTGCACGGCAGCACGGCGTTTCCGAGAAGATCGCCGACGGGGTCGCGACGGTGTTGATCAGACGTTGTCGCACGCGCGTTGCGGCGGAACGGGAGCCGCGGGTGGTCCGCAACCTGGCGTTCGCCTGCGCCGCGCGCAACCCGAGCCCCGACCGTCACGCTGCGCTCGTCGCTGCGGCGGCCGAGCTCGCGACCACGCCCGAGGCGGTCGCCGCCAGCCTGTTTGCCGACCGCGGCTCTGCGCGGGTGATCGAGGCCACCGCGCCGCTCTCCGCGGCCGAGGCCGTCGAGGCGTACAACCTCGCCTTGGTGCAGGGACTGCTCCTGCGCAGCGAGAAGGTCGTCGCCCATGTGCGCGAGCACGTGCGGGCCGTCGTGCGCTTCGCCAAGCTGTCGGGCCTGCTCTGCACTTACACGCTCGACGAGCTCGGGACCCGTCTCGAGGTCTCTGGACCGCTCGCGGTGCTCCGTCACACCACCAAGTACGGTCACGCCCTGGCTTCGTTCTTCCCCGCGGTGCTCTCCACGCCCGGTTTTCGCCTGCACGCCCGTTGCGTCGTGGGGGGCGAGGTCGTGCACGTGCGCATCGACGCGAGCGATCGGGTCGCACGAACGCATGCGTTGCCCCGCGATGCCGACAGCAACGTCGAGCGCTCCCTCGCCCGCGACGTCCGCCGACTCGGGGGCGGATGGACGCTCACCCGCGAGACCACCGCGATCACGTTCGATCGACTCGAAGGGAGAGAGTGCCGGCGTGCTACCTGCACGCCGGCCGGCCGCCGGGTGTTCTTTCCAGACTTCACCCTCACCCGCGACGGCGTCTCGGTGCTCGTCGAGGTGGTCGGCTTCTACACGCCCGAGTACCTCCGCGGGAAGCTCGAGGCTCTGCGTGCCGCGCCCGCCGAGCGGCTCATCGTCTGCGTGGACGAATCACTCGCGTGCGAGGACGGGGAGGTCCCCGGCACCGTGATCCGATACCGCAAGAAGATCGACGCCGCGCTGCTCCTGAAACGCGCCGACGAGCTCGCGTCAGGAGCCGCCGGTCGAGATGTCGATGAGCACGCGCAGCGGCGCGCCGGTCACGACCAGGTTGTCGACGTGGCAGCGCTCGCCCGCGCGGATGAATCGCATCGACACCCGCGATCCGGCGATGCGCATCCCGTCGATCGAGAGCGCGTCGAGAGGCTCGGGTAGCCGCGGATCGCGGATCATCAGCTCGCCGTTGGCGGCGTCGAAGTGGATGCCGAGCGTCGCCTGGAGGAAGAGGAACGGCGCCGCGGCCGACCACGCCTGCGGACTGCATGCGACCGGGTAGCGCACGAGGATCCCGTCCATGCGATCCATTCCACAGAACAGCTCCGGAATGCGTCGATCGCGGAACGCGTCGCAGGCGGCGTGCAACGCCGCGAACAGCGCGACGGCCTTGTCGTGGATTCGATAGTTGGCGAACCCCTTGGCGATCAGGGCGTTGTCGTGCGGCCAGATGGTGCCGTTGTGGTAGCTGAGCGGGTTGAACGGGACCTGTCCGCGTGCGAGCGTCCGAATGCCGTAACCGGTGAACGACGCGCGCGACATCAGCGCATCGGCCACCAGCCGAGCCCGCTCCGGCGTCGGCACCCGTGACCACAACAGGTGTCCGAGGTTCGAGACGACCGTACGCAATCGGCGGCCCCGCCGATCGATCGCGTACGCATAGAGGCGCTCGCCCTCGAGCCAGAACTCGTCCTCGAACTTGCCGCGCAGCCGCTCCGCACGGGTGCGGTAGGTTTCCGACAGCTCGGTCTCGCCGAGGGCGAGGAGCAGCCGGCTCGCCCGCCAATACGCGTCGATGCAGTACCCTTGCACCTCGCACAGCGCGATCGGCGGTTCCCCCAACGTACCGTCGACGTCGACGACCGAGTCCCACGAATCCTTCCAGCCCTGGTTGTCGAGGCCCCGCTCGGTGCGCTTGTGATAGGTGACGAACCGGCGGCCCTCTTCGCTCTGCACGTCGATCCAGTGCAAGGCTGCGAGCAACGCCCGCCGGAGCGCGACGAGCGTGGTCCGGTCGCCGGTGACGCGGTAATAGGCGTCTGCGAGCACGACGAACAGCGGCGTCGCGTCGACGCTGCCGTAATACGGGGTGTGCGGCATCTCGCGTGTGCGTGTCACCTCGCCGAACCGCAGCTCGTGGAGGATCTTGCCGGGCTCCTCCTCGGTGAAGGCGTCGTGCTTCTTGCCCTGATGCGCCGCGAGGAATCGGAGCGCGTCCGCCGCGAGCGCGGGATGGAACGGCAGCGCCTCGTACGACGCGATGATCGAGTCGCGCCCGAAAGGCGCCGCAAACCAGGGAATCCCCGCGGCGAGCATCCCGTGATCGCCATCGGGCAGTCGCAGCGAATACAGATCGGCAGACGAGCGGTCGAGCGTTTGCTGCATCACCGCGTCGTCGCAGCGAAACCGCGTCGACCCGGCCCGGAACGTTGCCGCATCGGCTCGCGCTGTCTCGCACCGATCGAGGAACGGGCGTCGCGGGACTCGCACGGCTGAGCCCTTCCGGTCCGACCCCTTCCTGTGCGCGACGACGTGCACCTCGATCGTCCGCGACTCACCGGGCGGCAGGATCAGCTCGAAGTGCGCGAGGTTCGGACCGAGCCGTTTGGGCACCGGATCGAACGACACCTCGGTGCGATACTCCACGCCGTCGAGGCCGTGATACGCGTGGACCACGCGGGTGGCCTCCAGCACCGGCGTCCGGAGCACGCCCCGGCGCGGACGGCGCAGCCCGCGTACCTCGAACATGTCGGCGAAGTCGGCGTCGAACGCGATGTGGACCTCGACGTCGGCCTGGCGGCGGAGATAGTTCGTGAACGAAAGCTCCTCGACGAACCCATCATCCAGCAGTTGCCGCCTACGGATGTGGAGGAAGTTCTGCGGGTCGCCGAGCACGCTCTCTCGCTCGAGGCCCGAGAGCATCAAATCGATCTGGTTGTAGGGCGAAGACGAAGCCTCGGCAGAGAGGTATGCGACGTCGCCCGTCAGCACGCGGAGCTCGTAGAACGAGAGGTAGCGCGTGTCGCGCTCGAACAGCCCGAGCTCGCGAGCACCGGCTGGCGCAACGTTTCCATCGCGGTTGGTGACGAGAAACGTCGCGCCGCGCGCGCGAACGAGCGTCTCGACGTCGCGTGCCGACGCGAGCTCGAGGATCGAGGGCCGACCTTCGACCAGCTCGCTCTCGTCACGCGTGCTCTGCATGGAGCTCCTGTTGGTTCGAGGTCGACGGAAGGTGACTCCGTCGCGCGTTCTCTGCGAGCAGCGTGGCGTAGAGCTCGAGGTGATCTCGGGCCATTCGCAGGTACGAGAAGCGTTCGGCGGCGCGTGCGCGACAGCGCGCTCGATCGAAGCGGTCGAGCGCCCGGAGACGCGCCGCCATCTCGTCGACGCTGCGAACGACGAACCCGGTGATGCCCTCTTCGATCACCTCGGGGACGCTCCCCCGTGGGAGTGCGATCACGGGGGTGCCCACCAACATGGCCTCGATCATCACGAGCCCGAACGGCTCCTCCCACTCGATCGGCGTCAGCAGCGCAGACGCGCCTCGCAGGAGCTCTACCTTCGGTTCGTGGGTCAGCTCGCCGAGCCAACGCGCCAGCGTCTGGTGTCGCGTGAGGCGGGGCCGCACGACACACTCGAAGTACCTGCGCGCCGCCGCGTGGACGTCGCCGCCGAGCAGGAGCGGGACGTTGGCCAGGACCGCTGCGTCGATGGCGAGGTGCGTTCCCTTCTCCGCCGCGAATCTGCCGAGGTACGCCGCGTACCCTCCGCGTCCATCGCCTTCCGGATAGCGCGCCGGATCCACCCCGTGGTGGATCACCGCTGCGAACGAGAGCTCGGGGTGCAACTCTGCCTGGCGCTTCGAGATCGCCACGATCGCAGCGGGGCTGCGCGCGTAGGCGTCGACGACGCTGTCATCCCGCTGATGGTGCATCGTCACGACGACGGGCACCTTCAGGGGATCGAGAAACGGCAACGCCGTAGGGTCGTTGACATGGACGACGTCGATCTCCGAGCGCGCGAGCTCTTCGAGCGCGAACTGCGCGTGGCGTGTGCTCGCCTCGGCACTCGGGGGCCACACCGGAGCTGGCTCGAGGAAGCGCAGCCGGCCGTACGGCTTGGAGTCACCCGTGGCGTACACGACCACGTCGTGGCCGAGCTCGGTGAGCCCATGCGCGAGCTCCGCGACGACGAGCTCCGTGCCGCCATAGGCCTTCGGGGGCGTCGTCAGTGCACACGTCGAGACCAATGCGATCTTCATCGGGGCCCTCAGCTGGGCCGGTGAGATGCATCATGGACGCCAGCGGAACAGCCGGTGAGATCAGTCCTTGGTGCACCCGACGAGCTCGACCCAGGGCAGACCGCCCGGAGCGGGCTCGGTGGTGGCCGAAGCGGTGTACTTGCCGTTCGAGGCGAAGCCGCCGTTGCAGCAACCGCTCACGACGGCCATGCCGTGCGGCGAGGTCTCGAGCGTGCCCGTGAGCGCATGGATGTGCACCCGCGGACCGCTGCCCCACATCGCGGCGGCGCCATACGATTGATCGGCCCCGGCGCCCTTGGGCAGTCCGACGGTGACGCGGCCTTGGGTCTCTTCGGTCTGGTGGAACCCGGCGGGACACTTCCCTGCGTCGAAATAGATCTGCATGCCGGTCGGGAGCTGCTTCTTCCCGCGGCCCGCGGCCTTCTTGCACACGAGCAGCTGCACGTACGGGAGCTTGCTCGATGCCGGCTCGGTCGTGCCCGCGAAGGGCACGTTGCCGCCCGCACCCACGCCGTCGTTGCCGCCGTCGAACACTATGAAATCGAACTTCGAGATCGCGAACGCGGTGGACCACTTGTGCGCGTGCTTGCGGTCTTCGCCGCTCGCGAGTGGCTCGCCGTTCTTGGTGCCCGGCGGCGTCTCTCCGATGGTGGGAAGGATGGTGCGTCCGTTCGCCGGCTCGAAGGGCGCCCATCCGGTGGGACAACTCGCGCGCTTGAAGAACGAAACCGCGCCCGTGGGGTAGGGGTCGCCGCTCGCGCCAGGACCGCCGTCGACACTCGCCGAGTCTCCGCCGCCGCCGCCATCGCCATCGCCCGGGAGGTCGCCGCCGGCGCCGCCGAGACCGGCCCGGTCGAAGCCGCACGACGCTCCGCCGAGCAGCGCGATTACGCCGATCAGAGCTTCGCGCATGCCTGCACCTGCACGAAAGCGAGCCCTGACGTCTTGGCGGAGGTCGCGCCCTTGACGACGTAGCTCCTGGCCGCCGCTCCGTCGTTGTTCGACCCGTCGGTCGCGAAAGCTCCCTTGCCCGAGAGGGCGACGTTCCCCGAGAACGGGTGCTCGTGGGTTCGGTCCTCACGGTCGCCGAGCGGCGTGCCCACCGTGACGCCGACGTTCGCCCCCTCGGTAACGCCGACGACCGGCCTGCCCTCGACCTCGTCGGCGGGTGCCCACCCTTCGGGACATGCGCCACCGCCGAAGAAGGCTACGGCCCCGGTCGGTACTTCGTCGTCCACGGATGTGTCGCCGCGCGCAGTGCCGAGCCTGGTACCAAGCGTCGTCGCCGCTGCGAGCGCCAGGATCCCCACGGCGACGGACGAGCGCCCCCTCGTGTGCCTCCGCGTTCCGGCCATGTCCCGAGCGTGTGCCGCACATGGTTGGCGGGTCAACGCGCACATGCTCCGCCATCGGAATCCGCGGAGAAATGGCGATATTCGCGACAACTCGGACGGCCTTCGCGGATATCCTCTTCGCTCCCTTTCGAGATCGCCCGAAACCATGAGTGATGCATCGCCCTCTTTGATCAATCGCCTCGGCGCGATCGGCCACCAGCCCAACGACAGCGAAGCCGAGAAGCTGAAGAAGCGCTTCCTCGTCTACATGGGCACGTTCATGTCGGGTGGAGGCATCCTCTGGGGCTCCCTCGCCGGGGCGTACAAGCTGTGGCTGCCGGCGATCGTCCCGCTCGCGTACACGGGCCTGACGATCGTCAACATGGCCTTCTTCAAGGCCACCAAGAAGTTCGAAGCCGTTCGCTTCTTCCAGGTCTTCATCAGCCTGCTCCTGCCGTTCCTCTTCCAGTGGAGCCTCGGCGGCTGGCACTCGAGCGGCACGGTCATGATCTGGGCGATGCTCGCCATCGTCGGCGCGATGACCTTCAGCGAGGCGCGTCAGGTCATCGGCTGGCTGTTGATGTACGCGGCGCTGTGCGTGGTCAGCGCCATCCTCGAACCGACCGTCTCGGTCGCGTTCAACATCGGCGTCTCGGCTGGCACTCGGACCCTGTTCTGGGCGATCAACCTGGTCGTCGTGTCGTCGATGGTCTTCGGGCTGATGATCTACCTCGGGTTCGAGCGCGAGAAGGTCAACCGCGCTCTCGAGGACGCCAACAAGAAGATCAGCGAGATGAACGAGCGCCTCGAGGACCAGGTGGCCGCGCGCACGCGCGAGCTGCAGTCGGCGCTCTCCCAGTCGCGCGCCATCCTCGACAACATGGCCGACGGCATGACCGCCGTGACCAAGTCCGACGAGGTGGTGCAGGCGGCCAACCCCGCGCTGCGGAGGATGCTCTTCATCGATCGCGACATCACCGGGATGAAGGCGAGGGACTCGCTCCCCAGGGTGATCTTCGACGTCGCCGAGAAGTGTTGTCAGGAGGACGAGGTCCAGAAGATCGATCTCTCGCTCCCGGGCGACCGCACCGGCTCCGCCGTCGCCTCGCCGATCCACGCGGACGGCTCGTGCATCGGCGCCGTGGTCATCGTCCGCGACGTCACCCTCGAGAAGGAGATCGACCGGATGAAGACCGACTTCATCGCGACGGTCTCGCACGAGCTGCGCACGCCGCTCACGTCGGTGCTCGGTTTCGCCAAGGTCACCAAGAACAAGCTGCAGCAAGCCATCTTCCCGGTCATTCCCGAGGCCGACAAGAAGGCGAAGAAGGCCATCGAGCAGGTCTCTGGCAACATCGACATCATCGTCTCCGAGGGCGAGCGCCTCACCTCGCTGATCAACGACGTGCTCGACATCTCCAAGATGGAGGCCGGGCGCATGGAGTGGAAGATGGCGCCAGTGCAGCCGGCGGCGTTGGTCAACCGCGCCATCGAGGCGACGCGCGCGCTGTTCCACGGCGAGGTGCAGGTCAAGACGGACATCGGCGAGAAGCTCCCCGAGCTCACCGGCGACCACGACCGCCTGCTGCAGGTCCTCATCAACCTCATCTCCAACGCGGCGAAGTTCACCGACGAAGGAGCGGTCACCGTCGGCGTGCGCCGCACGGCCGAGGGCGTCGAGTTCAGCATCACCGATACCGGCGGCGGCATCGACATCGCCGACCAGGAGGCGATCTTCGAGAAGTTCCGCCAGGTCGGCGACACGTTGACCAACAAGCCCAAGGGCACCGGGCTCGGCTTGCCGATCTGCAAACAGATCGTCACCGCCCACCAGGGCCGCATCGGCGTGCGGAGCAAGGTCGGTGAGGGCTCGAGGTTCTACTTCCTGCTCCCCGCCGAGGCGCCCATCTCTTCGAAGCCCGGCATCAGCGTCAGTCCGCCGTCGTCCGGCACCGCAGCGCTGCTCGCGCGCATCGAGCGCCACGTCGTGCAGACGCTCCCCACCAAGGCAGGGGGCGACGTGCTGGTGGTCGACGACGACAAGAACCTCAGAGAGCTCGTGCGCCAGCAGCTCACCGAGCGCGGCTACACGGTGCGGCAAGCCTCCGACGGCAACGAGGCCATCCGCGAGGTCCGCCTGCGCAAGCCCGATCTGATCATCCTCGACGTGATGATGCCCGGAATCTCCGGGTTCGACGTCGCCGCGGTGCTCAAGTCGGATCCCGAGACCCGCAACATCCCGATCATCATCCTCTCGATCGTGCAGGACGCCGATCGTGGCTATGGCCTCGGGGTCGACAAGTACCTCACCAAGCCGACCGAGGCCGACGTGCTCGCCGACGAGGTGAATCGTCTGCTCCGGCAAGGCAACTCGCCCAAGCGCGTGCTCGTGGTGAACGAGCAGATGCCCGCTGCGAGCGACATCGTCCGCCTGCTCGAGACCAAGGGCTACGACGTCGTTGGAACGTGTTCGGCCGAGAGCTTCGTCGAGGAGGCCAAGCGAGCTCACCCCGATCTGATCATTCTCGAGGCGGGGCACCCGTCGAAGGACGACATCGTCCGCGCGATCCACCTCGAGAAGGATCTGCAGAACATCTACGTCGTTCAGCTCGTCAGTCGGGACGGGAATGGCCCGGGTTAGCCTCAAGCGGCTCTTGCGCGGGGCCAGCAAGCGCGCCCTCGAAGACCTCCTCGCGCTCGCGGGTGGTCCCGTGCGCCTCGATGACGAGACTGGAAAGACCGTGCTCGGAGACGCCGCGGCGGATGGCGATCGACACGCCATCCAGTGTTCGGGCGCGCCCGTCGGCTCGGTCGTCGGCGTGGGCGCCGAGCGCGTCGCACGGGTCATCGCCCACCTCGCCGAACGCGAAGAAGAGAAGCTCGCGCTCGCCGACGAGACCCTTGGTCGATACAAGGAGCTCACGCTGCTCTACGACACGACCGACAAGCTGTCGCGGGTGCTCGACGTCGACGAGGTCTGCAAGATGATCGTCGCCGAGTCGCGTGACTTCCTCCACGCTTCCGGCGCCTCGATCATGCTGGTCGACCGACGTCGCAACCTGCTCGAGTCGATCGCTTGCACGGAGGAGCGCACGCGCACGCGCACCCTCGCCGCCACCGTCGGCGTCGAGGGGCGGGTGCTCCGAACCGGGCGCGCCGAGTTCGTCGAGGACGTGACCACCACCGACTCCGCGAGCGAGGCGGGTGTCTGCGCGCTGATGGTCGCACCCCTGCGCAGCGGCGAAGACGTCTTCGGCATCCTTCGGGTGACCAACGATCAGCGCACCGCGTGGACCGCCGGCGACCTCAAGCTCGTCACGTCGCTCGCTGGCAACGCCGCGTCTGCCATCAGTCACGCGATGCTGCACCGTGAGCGATTGCGGCAGCAGGCTCTTCGTCATCAAATCGAGCGATTTGCCTCGCCGTGGGTGCTCGACGCCGCCCTCGGCGAACGCGCCACGGGAGGGCGCTCCGTGGCCGCGCTGTTCTGTGACGTGGGCGACCTCGCGCGCTGGGTCGACCCCGGTCTCGAGCCCGAAGAGCTGATGACGATCGTGCGTCGTGCGACCACCGTCGCGCTCGGCGCCCTCATGCGCGAGGGCGCGACGGTTCAGCTCTCGCATGCCGAGATGATCATGGGCCTGTTCGCTTCGGACGAGGGGTTCGAGCGTGCCGCCCAGGCCGCCGTCAGCGCCGCGACACAGATCGTCCGCGCGCTCGATCGACGGTTCGGCGGGTTCGTGGAGCGGAGCCCGGGCGTTGCGATCACCCACGCTGAGCTCCCCGAGCACGACGCCGCAGCGGCCTTTTTCGCGGCCGTGGGTGTCGCGGCCACGCTCCAGGGCGGTGCCGAGGGACGAATCCTGGTCGACCCACGGATTGCCGGAGCCTTGGTGGGCACCGTACGCTCGCTCGCCGAGCTCTCCGGCGACCATTTCGGCGTCGGTGGGACCGTGTACGAGGTACGAGCGTGAGCAAGACCGTTCTCATCGTCGACGACGAACCGCACATTCGCCTGCTCCTCGAGCAAACGCTCGACGAGCTCGACTCGCACGGCGTGGAGATCCTCACGGCCACCAACGGCGGGGACGCCCTCGCGACGATCAAGGAAGACCGACCGTTGCTCGTCTTGCTCGACGTGATGATGCCCGTGATGAACGGGTTCGAGGTCTGCAAGGCCGTCAAATCGGATCCCGAGCTCAAATCGACGTTCATCGTGCTCCTCACCGCCAAGGGACAGGAGCTCGATCGCGCGACAGGTGCCGAGGTCGGTGCCGATCTGTATCTCACCAAACCGTTCGATCCCGACGACGTGCTCGCGCGCGTGGCCAAGGTGCTTGGAGTTGAGCTCGAGTAACGACAAGCGCATCACGCTCGACCTCGTCGAGCGTTTTCTCCGCGAGCACGGCTTCGACCAGAGCCGTGCGAGTGCGGTGCACGAGGTGTTGACCGGCTCCCTTCGGAGCGCCGAGCCCCCGACCGAGACCGGCGAGTTCCACCCGAGCGGTCCCGCGACCGATCCCGAGCCGGTCCGACCGAGCAACGCGCCGACCTTGATGGCCGGGGTAGCTGGGGTAGCTGCAACGCTGCTCGCGATTCCTTCGGCGAGCTCGCAGCCCACCCTCAGCAGCGGCGGCCCCCCGGAGCCGGCCACCACCGCGCGAGACCCGTCGTCGCGCCGTCTCGTCCCCGGAGTGATGCTCGGTGCCGGCGGCATGGGCGAAGTGTTCCGTGTGCGCGACCATTCGCTGCACCGCGTCTTCGCGATGAAGATCCTCCTGCCGGATCTGAACGGGCAGAGCGCGCTCCGCGAGCGCTTCATCGAAGAGGCGCAGGTCACCGCGCAGCTCGCGCACCCAGGCATTCCGCCGGTCCACGAGATCGGCGAGCTCGACGACGGACGACCCTACTTCACCATGAAGGAGGTCCACGGCGTCACGCTCGCGCAGGTGATCGACGAGGCGCACAAGGACCCGCTGGCGGCGCAGAAGTGGAGCGAGCAGCGTCGGCTGGAGATCTTCCAGAAGGTCTGCGAGGCGGTCGCCTATGCCCATGCTCGCGGGGTCGCGCACTGCGATCTCAAGCCGCTCAACGTGATGGTCGGTGCGTTCGGCGAGGTGCTGGTGATGGACTGGGGCGTCGCGCGCCTGGTCGACGCGTCCGGCGACGCGCCCACGGGTGAGCCGCCGGTCATGACGGGTGGCCTCGCCGCGATGGAGAGCATCGTCGCCGGCACTCCGGCCTACATGGCACCGGAGCAGGCCGCCGGACGAATCGACTTGCTCGGACCCCCGGCCGATGTCTACGCGCTCGGTGTCATCCTGTTCGAAGTCCTCGCCGGCGATCGTCCCTACAAGGGCACGCCACGAGAGATGATCGACAAGGCGAAGGAGGGCAACGTCCCGCCGCTGCCGCGCCGCACCGGGAGCATCGCCGACGACTCGCTCTTCGCCATCATCACCAAGGCGATGACACCCGATCCGGCCGTGCGCTATCGCGATGCGAAGGCGATGGCCGACGAGCTCGCACGCTGGCGTGCGGGCGCGATGCGCCGCGAGAAGGCGCTCGTGATCTTTCGCGAGGCACATGCCCTCATCCCGGACGTCGAGCCGGCGTTCGCCCGAGCCGCGGAGATGCGGGACCGCGCGGCGCGCGAGCTCGCCCGCCTCGGCGCCGACGCGCCGGTCGACCTCAAGGCGTCGATCTGGCGCCTGCAGGACGAGGCGACCGTGCTGGCGCGCGACGCCCTGCTCGCGAACGTCGAGGCCGAGCAGCTCTGCTTCGCCGCGCTCGCGCACGCGCCCGAGTTCGACGAGGCCAAGGCGCTCGTCGCCGAGATGCGCTTCCACCGCCACCGCGACGCCGAACGTCGCCGCGCCTGGGACGAAGCGGCCAGCCACGAGATCGTGCTGCGCAAGAACGACACGGGCGCCTTCCGCGATTACCTCGAGGGCAAGGCCCCGCTCACGATCGACACCGAGCCCCGCTGCCGCGTCCGCCTGCACCGTCTGGTGAACCGAGCGCGGCGTCTGGTCCCCGAGTTCGAGCGTGATCTCGGAGAGACGCCGCTCGTCGAGGTCGAGCTCTCGATCGGCAGCTACCTCCTCGAGCTCCTCGCCGGCGATCGCCCGCCGGTCTGGTACCCGGTCGTGCTTCGCCGTCGCGGCGGATGGGCGGGTACCCGTCCCTTCGAGTCCACGCCTTTCAAGGTGCGGTTGCCCGCCGAGAACGCCATTGGACCCGGCGACATCTTCGTCGCCGACGGTTGCTGCGAGCTGGGCGGCGACGAGCTCGCCCATGGGGCGCACCGCGCCGAGCGCGTGTGGGTCGACGGCTTCGTCATCCGTGAGCACCCGGTCACGTTCGCCGAGCTCTCGGTATTCCTCGCCGAACGCGACGGCGCGCCGTTTCGTCGCAGCCTGTTCCGCGACGCGCTCAACGTGTGGCGCCACGACTGGCCGGCCATCGGGATCAGCTGGGACGCGGCGCGCGCCTACGCGGCGTGGCTGGCAAAGAGCAGCGGCCTGCCTTGGCGACTCCCGACCGAGATCGAGTGGGAGAAGGCGGCGCGGGGCGTCGACGGTCGCTTCTACCCATGGGGTGACTTCACCGATCCGTCGTTCTGCCACGCACGCACCGTCGAGAAGAGTCCTCGCGCGCCCGTGTCGATCCAGGCGTACCCGCTCGACTGCTCGCCGTACGGCGTGCGTGGGGTCGGTGGCAACGTGCGCGACTGGTGCTTGGACCCGGCCGGCTCCGAGCTGTCGATCAAGGAGGGCCGCGCCGTCATGCCGCCCGATGCACAATCCCTCGAACGTGTCGTTCGCGGTGGCTCCTGGCGCCAATCCCCCGACGCGGCGCGAGTCGCGGCCCGCGCCGGCCTCGTGGCAGCGCAAGGCCATCCCGACGTCGGCCTGCGCCTCGTACGGTCGATCTAGTGGAGCGCAGTTCTCGATCGCGTTGATTCTGGTGACCCGTTCCCCCCGGCTTGAAAAGCCGGGGCCCCTTCGCGAACCTCACGAACGCACG
>Ga0208492_1000218_pt1 | contig 56014 bp, 49 predicted proteins | sample Subbioar_CSW14AB_FD_184820 | JGI IMG/M metagenome (GOLD analysis project Ga0208492, IMG submission 184820) | Serpentinite rock and fluid subsurface biosphere microbial communities from McLaughlin Reserve, California, USA - CR12Mar_CSW14AB (SPAdes) | ecosystem: Environmental > Terrestrial > Deep... | reverse complement strand
CCATTACTGTAGGCGTAAAGTAACTACTTATGCTAATAGGGGGCGCGTTTAACGCTTCCATCCAGGTGTAACTATAGGAGCTAACAGGACCAACAGCGCCATTAGGACCCTGCGGCCCGATATTCACAATACTTAATTTAATAGAATCACCCAAACACATGGCTGGTAAAGGAGGGACAACAGTCATGGTAAACTGAGGAATTACCGTGACCTGAAGGGTTTGGGTACCTGAACAATTAGGCTTCGACGCAATAACCGTATAAATAGTGGTTACAGGAGGTCTTACATCTGTCTGCGGCCCTAAGGAATATGTCATATGAAGGGGACTGTAGGGAAACCAAACATATGAACTTCCGCCTGTAGCGTTAAGTGTCACCGCTTTTGAGAATTTAGGAAAGTTACTGGTAATACAGGTAGTAGGTGTGTTCACCGTGATGCTAGGGGTAAAATTAGGCAGCAGTGCAATTGGTTTAGTAGCAATCACAGTACAACCCCCACCATTAGACCCAAGAACAGTATAACTGCCGGCGCCAACGGCAATGGATGGTTGGGCTATAGCATTCGTAAATGTGCTGCCGGTCCATGTATAAGAGTTGGCTCCGAAAGCGGTAATAGTAGAGGTAAAGCCAACGCAAACACCATCATAAACGGCAGGCGTTGTAACAACCGGCCAGGTGCCTACAACAACCCCAACTGTATTCTGCGAAACACAACCATAACCATTATCAGCGACCACGGTATACAAGACGGATGTGGAAGGGCTTGAAATCACATTTGTACCTACTGTCTGATTTAAAGCCGTAGAAGGTGTCCAGGTATAGTTAATCGTTCCTATGCTGTTATTGTTTAACGCGACAGTGCTACTTGCCGTAAGGGATACAGTCTGGCCTGCACCCGGACAGATGGTGGTCCCCGACGAAGCCAGGGCTAAAGAAAAGGAAATGGCCGGATCTATACCTACTGTCACCACTGTATTACCGACACAACCCAATGAGTCGATCACATGTATGGAATAAGTGGAATTACTGATTGGGTAAGTCACCACCGAAGGACTGCTGATAGGCGGAACCGGGTTTATTGTTGTAGGGGAGCCGCTGGTCTGGCCCCAGGTATAGGTATAACTTGTTTGTGTGGTAGGCGCTGCAACACTCAGGGTAGCGCTGAGACCAGGACAAACAGAAGCTGCCGACGTGCTTGGTATTAATGGAATATCAGGCCTGAGGACAATTGTTGCCGTAGGGGGTGGAAGAACACTCTTGCAGCCAGCACTATCTACAACCACCGAGTATATAAGAGCCTGGGTAGGGTAGTCCGTAGTGGAAAACGACCCTGGCGCACTTGCTAAAGTAGTTGGAACAGGTGCAGTTGGAGATGCTGTATAAAAGGTATAAGTCACCATCGAACCCGTGCCAACATTTGTCGCGCTGATAGTGGTTTCCATGCCACTACATACAATTGTCGGACTCAATGTAATGCCGGGGTTAAGTTTATGTTCGAACACCGTTATTGTCTTGGATCCTGCGCAGCTCAAACTATCCGCATATACAGTATACGTAATGCCGGTCAACGGAATAACCGCTGGCACGTTTGCGGGACCGTAGGCGGTGTCCTTACCAGTGGGCACAGTTGTAGTATAGAAAGGTGTCGAAGAAGAAGGTGGCGCTGTAAAGGAATAATTAATAGAACCCAAGGCCTTAATGGTGACCGTGCTTCCGGGACAGACCGATCCTGAAGAAGGAATGGTGCTCAGGGTAAGTGTCGGCCCAAGGTCAAGGATCCCAATGGAATGTGTGGACGTACCTTTACAGCCGGCACTATCAACCGCTACAGTATACGTAACAAGCGAAGCACTCGGAATAGCTGGAGGCTGGTGACTTACGGTATTCGTGATCCCTGTAGTGACCATGGTTGCAGTGGGCTGTCCATCAAAAGCTACATGTGAGGAGTAAAAGGTGTATGTGCTTCCTGCACCCGTACTAAACGACATAATAGTGAGCGAGGTACCCGCACAAATAGACGGGCTTGACGAGCTAAGAAAAGGTTTGAGATCTAATTTATTAACAGTGAAAGTTCCTGTGCCCTGACAGCCTGCGCTATCAACCACAACGCTATAGGTTTGAGGCAGGGTTGAATTCGTTGAAGGTGGTGTATGAGCTAAAGTACTGCTAGGGCCACTGCCAATGTTCGCGTTATAGGCGAGGGCACCAAATGTATAAGAGGCTGGTCCAGTAACATTGGTTCCGTTAATGGTAGAACTTAAGGTAAACTGGGTGCCCGGACAAACAGAGGACGTAGGAGCAACCAGAGAAAGGACCGGAAAGAGCGTTCGTGTATTCACCACGATACAGGTGGTTCCGGTGCAGCCGGAACTCTGAGTTCCGACACAGTATTGAATTGGCATACTGCTGCCGGCAGGGGTATGTACAACTGTATTTGTAGTTGCAAGCCCTTTCGGAATCACTAAAGTGGTGCCACCTGGCGCAGGAATTTCAAAAAACGTGTAGGTGCTTGCTCCCGAGCCAGTGAGTGTGAGGGATTGCCCCGGGCAAGATGTCAATGCCGAGGAAACCAAACCAGGTGTCAGGGTTAATAAACCTATCAATACAGTAGCTGTACCGGGACAGCCAAAATAATTAACATTGACTGAAAAAGTCCTCGGGAGATTTGGAGTACTTACAAAAGTGACAAGCGGATTTATTGAATTAAAAAAAACAGTTGGTGTACCGGAAGAGCTAACATCCCCATACCAGTCGTGCTGGTTAGAAACGGTTTGAATTGAGTTTGCCGTGAGTGTAAAATTTGTATTCGGGCAGACCGAAAAATTCGGACTGGAGCAAGCTATAGAAACGGGAATACTGGTGGTTATGACAACAGCAGAGATCGCTTCAATTGTACATGTGCCAGCGACTCCGGTATGCGTCACTACAACCGAGTAAGGTCCGCCAATCGCGGAAGTATGAGTAGCGATTGCTGTAGTTGCAAAAACAGTACCCGGGGGTGTAGGAGTGATCCATTGATAACCTGTAATAGAGGTTCCTGCACCCACATTTGTACCTGTCTGCACTCCAGCAGTAGCGGTAAAACTGACCGGACTGCCAGCACACATCGACTGTGAGACCGGAGCAGCCGTTACCGTAGCAGATTGCACCGTAAAACAGGCGGATGCGGGAGGGGTAACAGTACAACCCTGTGCCGTAGTACCGGTAAACGAATAACAGGTATTAACAGTTGGGGAAACAACAATTACACTTCCCGTGGTATTGGCCGGATCATTCCAGGTGTAGGTGGCGGCACCCTGTGCGGTGATAGTGGCAGAAGAGCCTGTACAGAGCAGAGAACCTGTTGGCGTGATGGTGGCACCGGAAGGACAATAAATGACACCCTGATTCTGACCGCCGGACAGGATAGGGGAAATGGCTGCGGTACCAACAAAAGTGGCGCCAACCCAGCCAAAACAAAGAATAGTATAGTTGCCGCAACAGGCCAGCGTATAACTGATCGCATCGCTTGTAACACCGATAAATTGCCCGGTTGTAAAAGGAACAACGTTTTGAGCACAAGGCGTTGCGGTTGTAATGATCTGCCAACTATAGCTGGTTGCACCTGGCACCTGGCCAACAATGGCAGCAGTTGCCTGATAAATACCGGAAGCATTATAACAAATAGGATTGGGTGTTATAGAGTAAGTAGCGTTTTGGGAAAAAACCCGGTTTGTCAAACAAAGGGAGAGGAAAATAAAACAAGAATACAGTATCCTTTTCATAGTATGAGAATTAATGTAGCTAAAGTTACACAAAAGTTATTTTATTGGTTGCCAATTCACTCACCCACAGGTGGGTTTTACTAACTCGTAAATATAGACAGAGAATTTTAAATTAACAAATTTTGAGGAAAATCGGGCTTTTTAGAGCTTTTTCACACCACGACGTTGCTGGAAATCTGAGAAGGCACAGGTTTGCCGGGCACGATTTTAAAAAGGTTGGGTGGCCCAAAAATTATTTTTTAATAACAAATTAACATGGCCTGAAAATCGGGATTAAAAGCGTAATTTTGGGGTTTAGAAATTTAGCTCTAAAAATCTATGCAATTAAAGTATTCTTCTCTTCCAAAAGCTATTCTTTTGCTGGAAGATGGAAAAGTGTTCGAAGGGAAAGCAGCCGGAAAGATCGGCACTACGTCAGGGGAAATTTGTTTTAATACAGGTATGAGCGGATACCAGGAGATCTTTACCGATCCTTCTTATTTCGGTCAGATCATTGTGATGACCAACGCGCATATTGGAAATTACGGTGTTGAAGAAAGTGAAGTTGAAAGCGATTCTATAAAGATTGCCGGCATGGTTTGTAAAAAATTCAACAATGGTTATTCACGGCCACGTGCGCAGAAAAGCCTTCAGCAGTATTTTGAAGAATCAGGCATTGTTTCTATCAGCGATATTGATACGCGTTCGCTTGTGCGTTATATCCGTGATAAAGGCGCTATGAACTGTATTATTTCTTCCGAGATCCTGGATGTGGAAGTTTTGAAAAAACAACTCGCAAAGGTACCGAGCATGGAAGGGCTTGAATTGTCCTCAAAGGTGGCCTGTAAGACCGCTTATCATGTTGGCAACGAAAAAGCGAAATACAGGGTGGCCGTTATGGATTATGGCGCAAAGAAAAATATTTTACGCTCCCTGGTTCAAAGAGACTGTTACCTGCAGGTGTTCCCGATGACTGCAACAGCAAAGGATCTGGCCGCTTTTAATCCTGACGGCATTTTGCTGAGCAATGGGCCCGGTGATCCTGGTGTGATGAAAAAAGAAACGGAAGCAGTAAAAGATTTTCTTGCGATGGGCAAACCGCTTTTTGGAATTTGTCTTGGACACCAGCTGCTCGCGCAATCACAGGGGATCAGTACCTACAAAATGCACGCCGGCCACAGAGGCATTAACCACCCGGTACTCAACCTTGTAAGTGGTAAAAGCGAGATCACTTCACAGAACCACGGGTTTACCGTAAATGAAAAAGAGATCAATAAGAATCCAAATATTACGATCAGCCACGTGAACCTGAATGACAAAACCATCGAAGGCATTCGTTTAAAAGACCGTAAGGCTTTTTCAGTGCAGTATCACCCGGAAGCAAGTCCTGGTCCGCTGGACGCAAGATATTTGTTTGATGAGTTTGTAGCGAATATGGAGGCTGCAAAGAATGGAATTACTCCGGAAGTTAAGCACATGGAGGCCTAGAAGAATAAATGGCCAATAAAGAAATACAAAATGGAAGCAAGGCTTCCATTTTTTAGTTTAAGTCTGTGTGAAGGAATAAAGTATTCCTGAATTCTTTATTTCACTTCTTCAAAATCCACGTATTCACCTTCATTATTCAGGTGTTTTTTTACCGCGTTTTTAATGTCCTTTTCAGGTTTAGAACCTGGATGTGGATTTGTTTGATCGCCAAATTGATTGTTACCGGCTGTGCGTTTTGCAGCGCTGATCCTGAAAATATCTACTACTCTGTAAATAAGCCAAACAACAATGATTGTCCAGATAATATCTCTCATAATATAATGGATAAAAGTAGGGTTTTTGAATGAGAATTCAAGTTATTGATTGTTAAAGGGGTTCCGTCATAGAAGTCAGACACAAATTTCACGGATTATACGAAGGATTTTGGGAGTCGGGACTTAAGGGAACCAAGACGTAAGACACGAATTTCACAAATTACACGAAGGCTTTTGAGAGTTGTGACTTAGAGGAACGAGGAGGCAAGACACGAATTTCACGGATTACACGAAAGATTTTTGGACCTGTGATTTAGGGGAATCAAAAGGATAGACACAAATTTCACGGATTACACGAAAGATTTTGAGAGCCGGGACTTGGAGGAACCAAGAGGCAAGACCGAGTTGATTTAAAGGACCAGGAGGCAGGACACGAATTTCACAAATTGATACGAATTATCAACAAAAATCACTGAGTTTTTGGGCTTTTTGATACCTTTGCAAAAATTTTAACCGATAGATATGAAAACACTTGAAAAGGTAAACGGGGATTATCAAACTCAGTTGAACGATTGGATCGATCACGAAAAAGCCGCACTGGATCTTATTAATGTTGTAGGGAAATTATGGTTTGACAAGTCCATTGAACTTATCCTTTTTCGTAACCAGTTGGTGGACCGCAGCGCGAGCGAGATCATGAACCTCCACCTATACGCTAAGAATATTGTCAAAAAACCTATCACTGTTTACGAAACGGTAGCACTTGCAAATGAAATTTTAAATTCAAAAGTTGGCGCGGCGCGCATTGACATAGGAAAGCTTGCTTTTGAATGGCACCAGGAAAGCGCCAACTACAAAACAAAACTTGATTTTATCAATGATAAATTAAAAGATCTTATCGGGAACAACGCGGTTGTGACCCCAAAAGATGTGGTGTTGTATGGTTTTGGACGCATTGGTCGTTTAGCCGCACGTGAGCTGATCACCCTGGCAGGTAAAGGGGAACAACTAAGATTACGCGCTATTGTTACACGTGGTAACAGCGATGAGGAAATCGTAAAGCGTGCGGATCTGCTTCGTACCGACTCAGTTCATGGTACTTTCCCCGGAACAGTAATTGAGGACCTTGCAAATAAAGCGCTGATCATCAACGGCCACACCGTACACATGATCGACGCGAAAAACCCGGAGGATGTTGACTATACCAAATACGGAATTAACAACGCGTTATTAATTGATAACACCGGTGTTTTCAGGGACGACAAGGAACTGAGCCGTCACCTTCAGGCGAAAGGAATTGATAAAGTATTGTTAACTGCTCCGGCCAAAGGTGATGTACCGAATGTTGTGCATGGGGTAAATCATGAAACTGTAGATCTGAGCAAACAACGTATTTTCTCCGCAGCAAGCTGTACCACAAATGCCATCATGCCAATTCTTTATGTTATTGATAAAGAACTGGGAATCCAGAAAGGGCATATTGAAACTGTTCACTCGTATACAAATGATCAGAACCTGCTTGATAATTACCACAAGAAATACCGTCGCGGACGTTCCGCGGCTTTAAATATGGTAATTACTGAAACAGGAGCCGAAAGCGCTTTGAAAAAAGTCCTGCCTCACCTGAGCGGAAAATTTACAGCGAACTCCGTGCGCGTACCAACTCCCAATGTGAGCCTGGCGATCTTAAATTTAAATATCAATAAAGAAGTTACCCGCGACGATGTGAATGAGATCATTCGCAAATATGCTATGAACGGAAAGCTTGTAGAGCAAATCCAGTACGCATTCAGCAATGAGCTTGTAAGTACGGATGTGATCGGCAACCCTTGTCCGAGTGTGTTTGACAGCCAGGCAACGATCGTATCTCCTGACAAAAGGAGCATTGTGCTTTACGTTTGGTATGATAATGAGTATGGGTATACCCGCCAGGTGATCCGTTTTAGTAAACATATCAGCGAAGTGAGAAGACCTTTTTACTACTAAAACATTTCGCTGGCTAGCACACCAGCCGGCTCATAGCTAAAAATGTTCGCTGAACATTTTCTTTACGCTATGCCCCCCGCCAGGTGATCCGTTTTAGTAAACATATCAGCGAAGTGAGAAGGCCATTTTATTACTAATGATAAAAGATAAACGAATTGCGAATGGTTCGTATGAGTAATCCACGAACTATCAATAACTCAAATAGCTACGCATCAGGTATACGAATTAAAACAAATGAAGGAAGACTTTGTTCTTCCTTTCTTCGTTTATATCGGATTGAAATCGTACTTTTATTAATCAGATTAATACATTAAGAGGATTCACTAATTTTTAAAAAATAAAGATGATGACAAAGAAAATTGCACTTTTGATTTTCACTCTATGCCTTTTACAGGTATCTTTTTCGCAGCCGCCAGCAGGAAAAGCTAAACCCGGCACCGTTTATGGAGCCGCAACAGACGATAAAAATGCTGTTCCGGCAAGTGAGCTGTCCGCAATGCTTAAGACCAAGGACACGGTAGCCATAAAAATAAAAGCGAAGGTATTAGAGGTGTGTTCAAAAAAAGGCTGCTGGTTGACCTTTAAAGTAAACGATAGTCAGGAAGCCTTTGTAAAGATGAAAGATTACGGCTTTTTTGTACCGATGGACCTTATCGGGAAAACAGTTGTGCTGGACGGAAATGCTTTTACAAAAACGACCAGTGTTGCAGAACTAAAGCACTATGCAGAGGATGCGAAAAAATCTCAAAAAGAAATAGACGCGATCACAGAGCCTAAAAGTGAGATCCGTTTTATGGCGAACGGAATTGTGGTGGTGGAGTGAGTACCGGTGTAGTTAACCAGGTGCGGTATTCCTGAAAAAAATGCTATGTTTGTGCGCTGAAAATATGACATTAGAAGAGGCTATTAAAAAGGAGATCCGCGATATTCCTGATTTCCCGAAACCGGGGATCATTTTTAAGGATATTACTCCCTTATTTTACAATCAGGACCTTTGTTCAGAAATAGTAGATGGTTTTGTTGCAAGACTTGCAGAGATTCCGGATGCGATTATTGGAATTGAAAGCAGGGGATTTTTGTTCGGGTTTTTAGTGGCGAATAAATTAAACATCCCATTTGTCCTTGTCAGGAAAGCAGGAAAGTTGCCTTATAAAACCGTTAAGGAAGAATACGCATTGGAGTATGGAACTTCAACAATAGAAATGCATGTAGATGCATTGAAGCCTGGATGGAAAGTGATCATACACGATGATCTTCTTGCAACAGGAGGTACAGCAGAAGCAGCAGCAAGGCTCGTGGAAAAGGCCGGCGCGGTTGTTTCAGGCTTTAACTTTGTGATAGGTTTGGATTTTTTAGATGGAAAGAGTAAATTAGTAAATCATACAAATAATATAACATGTCTAGTACACTATTAGAAAATGAAGTTGGCATGAGTTTTCAGACAAATGAAAACCAACAGATGATTGCGGATATGATCCGCAAATTTGGTAAGGAGCACATTTTACCAAAAATGATGGAGTGGGATGAATCACAGGAGTTCCCGGTGGAGGTTTTTAAAAAACTTGGAGACCTGGGGTTAATGGGTGTGCTGGTACCTACGGAATACGGCGGATCTGGTTTCAGCTATACTGAGTATGTTACGGCCATCATGGAGCTTGGAAGCATTTGCGGTTCCATTGCTTTGTCCATGGCGGCGCATAACAGTTTATGCACAGGCCATATCCTGCAATTTGGCAACGAAGAACAAAAGAAAAAATACCTTCCAAAACTGGCAACAGCTGAATGGATAGGTGCCTGGGGCTTAACTGAAGCCAACACAGGAAGTGATGCCATGCGCATGCAGTGTGTTGCAAAACAGGATGGGGATTACTGGGTGTTGAACGGAACCAAAAACTGGATCACGCATGGGATCACCGGAAACGTAGCGGTGGTACTCGCCCGCACAGGAGAGTTGCTCGACAGTCACGGCATTACCGCGTTTATCGTGGAGCGTGGGACACCGGGATTCAGGGGAGGAAAGAAGGAAAACAAACTGGGAATGCGCGCAAGTGAAACGGCTGAACTTATTTTTGAAAATTGCCGCGTGCATAAATCCCAGGTAATGGGCAATGTGGGCGACGGTTTTGTACAGGCAATGAAAGTACTGGATGGCGGACGGATCAGTATTGCCGCGCTGAGTTTAGGGATCGCAAAAGGAGCATTAAACGCGAGTATTAAGTATGCAAAGGAACGTCAGCAGTTCGGTCAGCCTATCGCTAATTTCCAGGGAATTGCTTTTAAGCTGGCGGATATGGCTACTGAATTTGAAGCTGCTGAGCTACTAACTTTCCAGGCGGCTGACATGAAGAACAAACACATGAAAATGACCAAGGAAAGCGCTTTTGCAAAATATTATGCCAGTGAAGTTGCGGTGCGCGTGAGTACAGAGGCAGTTCAGATCTTCGGTGGATATGGGTATACAAAGGATTTTCCGGTTGAGAAATTTTACCGTGACAGCAAGCTATGCACTATTGGCGAAGGCACCAGTGAGATCCAGAAACTGGTGATCGCGCGCGAGATTTTGAAATAATTCCCGGGTACTTATTTCAGGTTCCTGATGTGCCCTTAGGGTTTGCATTTGAAATGTTTAAAGATTTATAAAATTAAGAGCCGCTTAGATCCTAAGCGGTTTTTTTATTTAATTTTGTTGCATGAAAAAGTACTCGCTTAAATCCATCGATCATTTTACACGTTATGTGTTGGGTGACACAGCGAGTTTCAACTGGCTTATGAATTATGGTTATAAGGAGTTTTTTGCAACGCTGGACGCCATTCGTGATGAAAAAAAAGCATTTCAATACCTTCTGGATAATAAACATATTATACTGGCTGCATTTGTAAACGCGGTATGGGATGATGAAAAAGCGTTTGAGTTCCTGATGAAGGCCAAAGCTTATGAATGGGCGGCTGTCGCAAATATTATTAATGGCGACGAGAAGGCTGAGGACTTTCTGAAAAAAGTCAATAAAGAACAGTATGTGCTGCTCGCGCATGCCATTCAAAGCAGGATCCATCAGGATGGAGACTATAATGTAAGCCCCATCGGTGCTATCAGGAACCTGCTGAATTTTAAAAAAGCGTTTAAAAAAGAATGAGGATTATTGATTCTATACCGCACGAAAGCATGACCATAAGTATCTTTCACATGAACGATAAGTACCAGGTGCGTTTTGAGGCTGGTCCGATGGAGCAGATCTTTAAGTTCTTAGTGGAGGATGTAAAAAGTGTGGAGAACCTGAAAACAAAAATAGACTCAGAATTTATTGAAAATACACGCAAACGGTTTAACGAGATGTTCCTCCAAATTCGGGATATGCAATTATGATAATCTATTATAATCCTGAGTGCAGTAAATGCCGGGAGGCTGTGGTTTTACTGGAGCAGAACAGCTGCGGGATCACGCTCAGAGAATATCTTAAAGAACCCCCCACAGAAGAAGAACTGAACGAGCTACTCGGAAAACTGGGATGTCAGGCGATTGACATTGTAAGGAAGACAGAGCCGCTTTACCTGGAAAAATTTGGGAATGCGGAAATGACACATTCGCAATGGATCAGGGTATTAAGTGAAAACCCTGTACTCATCGAACGGCCTATCATTATTGACGGAGAAAGGGCGCTTATCGGGAGGCCACCGCTGCTGGCCCTTGAGCTGGTAAAAAAGAAAAGCTAGTTAATATTGGAGACTGCTTTTCGTTCCTTTTCTATTTCTATTATCATGCGGAAAACCTGAAATTCCGGATACATCCTTTTATTATGGAAGAATCAATTTTAAATTATCTCCTCCCGAAAAAGAAATTCTTGAGGAATTATAAGTGAAAACTTTATACGCTCGTTTTTTTGATGTTGACGCGAAAGTGCCCGGAATACCTTTACCTGTGGGAATTCTGTAGGGAAATCTGAAAAGGATTTTAGTGATACAAAGTACTATAAAGAAGTTTTGAAGGAATGCGGTTACTTCAGGTGCTTTGCGAGACGTTAGGATTTATGTCAGAGAAAAAGTTCTTTGATCAGTACAAATAAACCAACGGTGAGTGTAAACCATCCAAAGGCAGGTTTCAGCTTTGTTGATGAGACTTTGCTTGCCAACATGCTGCCCGCCAGGATCCCAGCGATAGAGATGGCTGAAATACTCATTAAAAAAAGCCAGTCAATTTCCTGATTACCAATATTGCCGGTGAATCCAACCAGGGAGTTAATGGCAATAATACATAAAGATGTGCCAATTGCTTTTTTAAAATTAAGGCGAAGGAAAAAAATAAGAACAGGTACAATTATAAAACCTCCGCCCGCCCCGACAAAACCGGTAATAAATCCAACACCGATGCCAAGCAGGATCACAAAAGGTAATCCCATGGGGCTTTTGGCAAACTCATCCCATTTTACCTGACTGATGGTATTGGGTTTTCTTTTACGGATCATACTTATAGAAGAGCTAAGTATGAGAAAGGCAAAGATGATCATGATAAATACATGTTTGGAAACTTCTGCACCGAAAAAGCTAAAATGCTGCGGAATGGCAGGCATCACAAATTTCCTGACACAAAAAACCGTAATAAGAGAAGCCAGGGCAAACTGGTAAAGGGCCTCGCCACTTATCTCGCCTTTTCTTAAATAAGAAAGCGCGCCAATCAGCGAAGTTAAACCTACAATAAAAAGAGAATACGTTGTGGCTTCTTCCGCGTCGTAAGAAAGAATGTAAACTAAAACCGGCACGCCGAGTATAGAGCCTCCGCCTCCGATCAAACCCAGGATCAATCCAATAATTAAAAAGGCTATGAAACCAAGTATGATCAATTTGCTTTAATAATCGTATCTATGCTGAGCTCTTTCAGCTGCTCTTCACTTATTTCGGAAGGCGCGTCTATCATTACGTCACGGCCCGAGTTGTTTTTTGGGAAGGCAATAAAGTCACGAATGCTTTCCGCTCCGCCAAATAAAGAACAAAGCCTGTCGAATCCAAACGCGATCCCGCCATGTGGCGGAGCGCCGAATTCAAACGCATTCATTAAGAAGCCAAATTGTTTTTGCGCGTCTTCTTTTGTGAAACCTAACACTTCAAACATTTTCGCCTGCAGTTCTTTGTTGTGGATCCGGATACTTCCGCCGCCAACCTCTACACCATTTATAACAATGTCGTATGCATTTGCTCTTACAGCTCCCGGGTCACTGTTCAATAATTCAATATCCTCCGGTTTTGGTGAAGTAAAGGGATGGTGTTTCGCATGCCAGCGTCCGGCAAGGGAGGCGAGTAAATTAGGATCGCCTTCATTCCATTCAAGGAGAGGGAAATCAAGCACCCACAGGCAGGAAAATTTATTTTTATCACGCAGTCCTAAACGGTTACCCATTTCAAGTCGCAGTTCGCTCATGGCTTTGCGGGTCTTTTCTTCAGGCCCGGCCAATACAAGCATCAAATCTCCCTTCTGCGCTCCGCAAGCCTCCCCCCATTTTTTGAGATCTTCTTCGTTGTAAAATTTATCTACGCTGGATTTAATCGTTCCGTCTGAATTGTAGCGTGTGTACACCAAACCAGTTGCGCCGATCTGCGGGCGTTTTACCCATTCCGTTAATTCATCCAACTGCTTACGGGTGTACTCGGCCGCACCTTTTGCGCAAATTGCGACAACCAGTTCCGCATCGTCAAATACTTTAAAATCCCTACCCTTCACAAGCGGATTAAGCTCCACCAGTTTCATTTCAAAACGTGTGTCCGGCTTGTCATTACCATAATACTTCATCGCATCAGCATATGTCATACGTGGAATAACAGGGATATCGATACCTTTTACAATTTTAAATAAGTGTTTAACAAGACCTTCAAACGTTTGAAGGATATCTTCCTGTTCCACAAAACTCATTTCGCAATCGATCTGTGTGAATTCGGGCTGCCTGTCCGCGCGCAGGTCTTCATCCCTGAAACATTTCACGATCTGGTAATAACGGTCGAAACCACTTACCATTAACAGCTGCTTAAAGGTTTGCGGGCTTTGTGGTAAGGCATAAAACTGATTTTGATTCATGCGACTTGGTACAACAAAATCACGCGCTCCTTCGGGTGTAGATTTGATGAGCACCGGCGTTTCCACTTCCAGGAAATTCTGTTTATCGAGAAAGTTACGTGTTTCAATTGCTATGCGGTGGCGCAACTCCAGGTTTTTTCGCACCACTGAACGACGCAAGTCGAGGTAGCGGTATTTCATGCGCAACTCGTCCCCACCGTCGGTTTCATCTTCGATCGTGAAGGGTGGAGTGATTGATTTATTCAGCACTTCAATATTCTGAAGCTTAATTTCAATATCGCCGGTTGGCAGATTTTTATTTTTGCTTTCACGCTCTACAACGGTTCCGGTGGCTTTTAATACCATTTCGCGGGTAAAACCTTCCTGGCCAAGAATTTTACTGTTGTCGTCATCTCCCGAAAAAATAAGCTGGGTGATACCATAACGGTCTCTTAAATCTATAAAAGTAGCGCCACCTAATTTTCTTGTTTTTTGCACCCAGCCGCACAGGGTCACTTGCCGGCCAACATCTTCAATTCTTAATTCTCCGCAGGTATTCGTTCGTAACATAATGGTTTATAATATAGTCTAAAATTAGGGGTTTTTTTTAAATTTTCGGCCCAAAGATACTCCTATTTTCTTCAGGTTTCCAAGGGCGGAAGACAGGGCTCTTTAGGGGCATTTATTTCATCGTAAATTCTTCAAAGCCGAGCATTTTAAGCTTGCTACGACTACTATTAATGGTAGGTGCATGATTTAAGTGCGGCTATTAATTTAGCATAAATTTTAAAAACATTAAGTCATGAAAAAAGTAATTATAGCGGGCATCATGATGCTTGCTGGATTTTCGAACATTAAGGCTCAAACGGCCTGGTCGATCAATGGTAATGCGGGAACGTATGACGGTACAAATTTTATTGGTACAACCGATAATGTGCCGCTTAACTTTAAGGCCAACGGACAGAGGGCTGGAAGGATGGATAATAACCTTTACCATACCTCGTATGGAATTGGTGCCGGCATCCACTCTATAAACTACAATATTAGTGCCTTTGGCCAGAATGCACTTTATACCAATACCAGTGGTAATGCAAATTCTGCTTTCGGTGCTTATGCACTTACTTCCAATAGTACTGGTGGACTTAATACTGCCGTAGGATCAGTTGCTCTTTATTATGCTACGGCTGCGGAAGGAAATACAGCCATTGGCATGGGTTCGCTTTTGAACACTACAACCGGTGGGTACAATACAGCTTCCGGTATATATTCATCCGGTCAGAATTATACAGGTTACGGGAACGCTTCATATGGTGGCTATTCCAATATTTTTGGCAATTCTGATTACAATACCGCCGTAGGTTACTATTCGCTCTACTCCGGAGGTTCGTACAACAATACCTGTTTGGGCGCTTTTGCAAATCTTAACTCAACTTCTATAACGAATGCGATAGCTCTTGGTGCAAATACTATTGTGAATGCCAGCAATAAGTGCAGGATAGGTGATGCGAATATGGGTATTACGGAATGTCAAAATGGTATTTATACAGTGTCAGATGGACGTTTTAAAAACAAGATCAGTGAAAGTGATGTAAAAGGCCTGGAGTTTATAAAACTGTTGCGTCCTGTAGTTTATAATTTCGATACAAAAGCTTTCACGGAATTTCTTACTAAAAATATGCCGGATAGTGTGAAGAAAAATTACTTGCAAAAGGACTTTAGAACTTCTTCTTCGAACCGTCAAACAGGTTTCATTGCCCAGGAAGTTGAAAAGGCAGCCGAAAAATCGGGATTTAATTTCAACGGCATTCACACACCTGTTGATGAGAATGATAATTACAGTATTAACTACGGCCAGTTTGTAGTGCCGTTGGTAAAAGGCATGCAGGAACAACAACAAATTATAGAACAACAGCAGCAAACGATACAAGACCTTTTGAAAAGGATAGAAGCATTGGAAACAAAAAGTAATGGAACCGGTAAAGTTGAGACAAAGACTGGAATTGGACAGATCAATTCAGTTACTGAAGTGAGCATGGAACAGAACGAACCAAATCCTTTTACGAATGAAACAGTAGTGAAATATTTCTTGCCTCAAACTGTTGCAAATGCATTTATGGTGGTGTATGACCTGTCCGGAAAACAACTGCTTTCTTTTCCAATCACACAAAAAGGAAACTATTCTGTCGCAATCACTTCCGAAAAACTTGCGGCTGGTATTTATATTTATTCAATTATTGCGGATGGTAAAATTGTTGATTCAAAAAGAATGATTGTAACTGAAAAATAATTTTGGCCCGGATTTATATCTAAAAAGGCTGTTGAACTCTTCAAACAGTCTTTTTTATCAGAATAGTACGGCAGGGAATAATTTCCTGATTACCTGTTCTTTTTTTTCTATAAAATCTTTCAACTTGAGCGTTTCACTGTCATTTTTCTGCATCTGGCGATGTTCAACAGCCTGGTTCAGTTCATGGATTAACTTATTAAGAGATTGGGTGGCCGACGAAAAATAGCAGGTAGAGAATTTCTCCCAGATATATTTTATGGCTTGTTCATTTGGGTGCGCCAGGTCTTCTTTATAAAAACGGTAATCCCGTAAATCATCATTTACCAATTCGTATGCCGGGAAATAGAAGCAATTTTGATTGGCACGAATAATATCATGAATGGCCAGTATGAGTGTTGATTTACTGAGCGTGTTCTCAACAACGCCATCCTTTAAATATTTTACCGGCGATACGGTGAATATAACCTTGAGTTTAGTGTTTAACACCTTCAAATCATTTAACAGAGACTGGCACTGCTCTGTGATTTGCGACACGCTTAAAAGCTTCTTTTCAAATAAATTTCCAGGTCGTTTGTGGCAATTTGCAACAGTAGTATTGAGGCCTTTGTGATGGTAATGAAATGCAGTTCCGAATGTAATAATGAGATAATCACATTTTTTAATAAATTCTAAATTCTTTTTATTTGTGTCAACTATTTCTTCCACCAGTTTTTCTTTTGAGCCGGCATTTACAGAAGAGTGATGAAAGTAACTATAAAAATTTTCACCACGCTGCAGTATTGATTTTTCTTCCGGATGATGTTGTTTTAAAATAGTTTGCAGGGAAGTGAAAATACTCGATGGATTAAATAAAATACCGTTTGGATTAACGGTGATTTTGAATTTGTGATCGCTTAACAGTGAGCCTATATTGGAAGAAAAGCAAGATCCCATTAAAAAAACAGAATGGGTGTGATCTATCGTAAAGCCCGGTTTTTCGGGAATATGATTGAGGTGAAATTGCATGTTAACCGTATAATTCTGCAAATTTTTTATCAAGGAAACTTTTAGCGCTTTCAAAATTGTTTTCTATTTCACCATCAAGTATAGCATCTTTTAAGGCGTTTTTCAGGATCCCGATTTCTCTTCCGGGAGTGAGATTATACAGTTTCATGATCTCTTCTCCTTTGATCGGAGGTTGCCAGTTCCGGATCTTATCCTTCTCTTCCAGTTCGACCAGTTTTGCACGGACGATCTCAAAATTGAGCAAATAACGTTTTACCTTATTTGGATTTTTGGTGGTAATGTCGCTTTCGCATAAAGTCATTAAATCGTCAATATCATCTCCGGCTTCAAATAACAGACGACGCACGGCACTGTCGGTTATTTCTGTTTTTGCAAGAACAATGGGTCGTAAATGAAGTTCCACCAGTTTCTGTACGTATTTCATTTTTTCGTTCAGCGGCAATTTCAGGCTGGTGAAAATTTTTGGCACCATGCGGGCGCCTTTATCTTCGTGACCGTGAAAAGTAAAACCGTGACCCTCCTCAAAACGTTTTGTGGCTGGTTTCGCAATGTCATGTAAAATAGCGGCCCAGCGCAGCCAAAGGTTATCACTTTTACCGGCAACATTATCCAGCACTTCGAGGGTGTGATAAAAATTATCCTTGTGTGATAAGCCGTTAATTGTTTCGGTGCCGTACAATTTTACCATTTCCGGGAAAATGATGTGAAGCAGGCCGGTATTAAAAAGAAGCTTGAATCCGTTTGAGGGTACTGGAGAAAGAATGATCTTGTTCAATTCATCCGTGATCCTTTCTTTTGAAACTATTTTGATCCTGTCTTTATTTTTTGAAATGGCGGTCAATGAGTTCTCTTCAATTGTGAAGTTCAGCTGCGAGGAAAAACGAATTGCACGCATCATACGAAGTGGATCGTCACTATACGTTATATCCGGATCCAAAGGCGTGCGGAGAATCTTGTTTTCAAGATCCTGCAAACCGTTAAAAGGATCCAGCAGTTTTCCATAGTTATTTTTGGAAAGTCCAATAGCCAGCGCATTTATTGTGAAATCACGGCGGTTCTGATCATCTTCAAGGCTACCGTCTTCCACAATGGGTTTACGGGAGTCGCGGTTATAACTTTCGCGGCGCGCGCCTACAAATTCTATCTCGAGATCGCGAAATTTTACCTGCGCGGTTCCAAAGTTCTTAAACGTGGAGAGGTGCGCTTCGTTACCAAGTTTCTGGTGTACCCTGGTCGCCAGATCTATTCCTTTGCCAATGGTAACAACATCAATGTCTTTGCTGTTTCTTTTCAAAAAAATATCGCGTACGTAGCCGCCAATGGCGTAAGCGTCCACATCCAACTCATTTGAGCACGCGTGAATTATTCTGAAAATTTCCTGTTTTAAAAAAGGGTACATAAACGCTGCAAAAGTACAACTTTGGTTCTAGATACGCCACAGATTGCGCTGATTTCACAGATATGCAAGTTTATCTTAAAGAAGCCCGTCTTGCTTTCTCTTTCATGATCAGGTTAAGCTCCCGGCCAGTCTGGCCTTTCACACTTGTGTTTTCCTGGGCCCTGCGAATGAGGTAAGGCATAACATCCTTTAAAGGGCCATAAGGCACGTATTTCGCGTCGTTGTAGCCATCAAGAGAAAGGTTATATGAAATGTGATCGCTCATACCTAAAAGCTGTGAGAAATAAACGCGCTGATCGGAAGGAGAGATGTTTTTTTCTTTCATCAGCTGAACGAGGTATAAACTGCTTTTTTCGTTATGTGTACCTGCGCAGATCCCCATTACATCTATGTTTTCCATACACAGTTTAAGAGCTGCGTCATAATCCCCGTCGGTTTTTTCTTTGTTTGGTTGAATAGGGGATGGGTAGCCCATCTCCTGCGCGCGTTTGCGTTCTTTTTCCATGTAGGCGCCTCTCACGAGTTTCGCTCCTATAAAATAAGAGTTTGTCTTACCCTGTTGAATCGACTCCTTCAGATAATCAAGCCGGTCGCTCCTGTATAGTTGAAAGGTGTTGTAAACAATGGCTTTAGATTTATTAAACGCGGCCATGTTTTCGTTTGCCAGACTATCAATTGCGTTTTGGATCCAGCTTTCTTCCGCATCAATAAAAATGCACTGGTCATTCTGATATGCGGCTCCACAAATAGTATGCACGCGGTCTTTTACGCGTTCCCATTCCTTTTTTTCAGGGTCTGTTAACACTTGCCCTGCACTCACTTTTTGCAGGAGTGCAAAACGCGCCAACCCCGTTACTTTAAACACACAAAAAGGGATGTTTTTATCTCCTTTTGCCTTGGTGATCGTTTCAAGTGTTTCGTGGAGACAGTTATCGAAATCTTTTTCGCTTTCTTTTCCTTCCACGCTGTAGTCAAGTATGGTTCCAATATTGTATTTGCCAAGTTCTTTAATTGTTTCGCTGCAATCGTTAATATTTTCACCACCTACAAATTGTTTGAATATGGTTCCTTTTATCAGACCTTTGAACCCGATATTTAACGCAAGAGGACCAAGACCTGCACCTGCTTTAACCAACAGGGGATTACTGATCAGTTTAAAGAGCCAGTATGAATGGCTAAGCTCCGAATCTGTTTTTGCCTTAAAAGCATTTTCTGTATTGTCGAAAGAAATCATTTTGTAAAGTTAGATTTGCGAATTGAGAGTTAAGAAGTATAATTTAGAATTAATATCCGAAAACATCCTGGAGGGTTAAGAACTTAACTGTGCCGTATTGTTCAAGTACCTTCATGTCCAGCTCTCCTTTTTTGCCGAGCACCAGTATGGTTCTGGGTTTGTTTCTGATGTTTTTTTCCTGGAAGGCTCTGACATCTTCAAAGGTATAATTCTGAACTTTTTCAAAAATATCTTTCCGGATATCCGTTCTGTTCTCCAGATCCCTTGCTTCAAGATAATTAAAAATGATTTCGGATTTTGTTATACGCTGCGTACGCATTTCCTGTAGGATCATATCTTTTGCCGAAGAAAAACTTCCTTCAGCCTTTGGCATCTCATCCAAAAGAGAACTCAGGCCTTTCATCGCATCGCTTAATTTATCCGCCTGCGATCCAATGTAAGAAAGGTTATAATATTTTTTTGATAATTTGTTGGGTTGGTTATAACGTGAATAGGTGGAATATGCAAGGGCCCTGGATTCCCTGAGGTCCTGGAACAGGACACTACTCATACCGCCTCCAAAATAAGTGTTGTATAAATAAATAACAGGAACGTCTTCCCGCGAATAGCTGATGCCGTTAGACAACATAACGATCTCGGCTTGTTTCATGTCATAGTCAACCACGTAAACTGTTCTGTCCAGGTCTTTTTCCACAAACTGAATGGGCGCAGGCGGAGGCGCCAGGGTCTCCGGAACATTATGAAAGGTGTTTAATGTTGTTTTGATGTTTTCTGCCTCGGCGGGACCATAATACAATATTTTATGTTCAAATTTTGGCAGGGTCAGGATCACTTTTTTAATATCGTTAGAGATGATCGCATTAAGATCGGCATTGCTGAATACATTTGAGAAAGGGTTAAGTGGACCGTATCTTGCGTAATTTGACATGCCCCGGTTCAGGATCAGGCGTTTCTGAAGCTTATTGTCATTTCTTTCCTTGATAATATCAGCGACGAGGCTTTTAAGCACTGGTTCTTCTACAACAGGGTTTGATAAAACTTTTTCAAACAGCTGAACCGCTTTTTCAAAATTATCGCTGAGACCGGAAAGACTTACCCAGATATTTTCATTGTCACAAAAAACATTAAAGGAGCACCCCAGCTTGTAAAGTTCCTGTTTTACCTGGGCAGCAGTCATATCTACAGTGGAGAGGTAAGGGATATACCGGACTGCTACAGGAAACATTTTGTCGTTATTACTTCCAAAATCGAATTTGTAGTAGAGTTCGAATAATTTGTTCTCAATATTTTTATTATATAAAAGCTGGATCTTCGACTTAAGTGAAACACGGGTAATGTCTTTTTCATAATCCAGGAATTTTGGCTGGATCCCTTCAGGAACGGTTTTTTCAAGATCTTTTACAAAAGGTGAAGCATTGTCCCGGTCCAGTTCCACCGGGGTAATTGCCGGTTTTTCAACTTTAATAATGCTTTTATCCTCACCCGTTCTTTTATAGGCTACCGCGTAATTGTCCGCATTAAAATTGTTAGTTACAAAATCGACCAGTTCCTGTTTTGTGATTTTTGAAATTCTTTCAAGAGCTGTTACAGACGTCTGCCATTTAAGATCGCTAACAAAAGCATTCAACATGGCATCGGCGCGCGTGTCGTTTTTTTCAAGCTCTTTTGTTTTTTTTAATTTAAGGTCTGTAACAACGGCTTTTATCAGCCAGTCGGGAAAATCTCCTTTTTTTACAACTGCGATCTGGGAAAGGATCAAATTCTCAACTTCCTCAAGTGTTTGACCTTCTTTCGGCTCTCCGTTAAAGAAGAAAAAGCTGTAATCTTTTAATGGGTAAAAATAGTTGGAGCTACTCAGCACTTTTTGAGCCTGGTTTAAATTCAGGTCGAGCAGACCCGCAGTGCCATTATAGAAAATGCCGGAAAGCAACGTGCACATGTCTGCATCTCTTGTTCCTTCGCCTCTAAAGCGCCAGGCCATATTCACACTGGCGGGATCGGGGCCAAGTATTTCTTTTACTACTTTTTTAGTGATGGGCTTTTCAGGTTGGAACGTGTAGGCATCCACCGGTTTTGCAGCAAAAGAGCCAAAGCGCTTTTCTATGTCCGCAATAACCTTGTCGGGGTCAAAATCACCACTCATAATTATGGCCATGTTGTTTGGCACATAATACTTGTTGTAGTATTTATTGATTTCCACCATGGAAGGGTTTTTCAGGTGTTCGATCGTACCTATAGTTGTTTGGGTGCCATAGGTATGATTAAGGAACAGGCCCGAAAAAAGTGCTTCCCATACCTTACGGTTATCACTGTCGAGTCCACGGTTCTTTTCTTCATACACTGCTTCCAGTTCTGTGTGGAACAGGCGCAGGATTGGTTTGCGAAAACGTTCCGCTTCAATTTTTAACCAATTGTCAATCTGGTTACCGGGAATATCGTTTACATACACAGTCTGGTCAAAGCTGGTAAAAGCATTGGTGCCATCCGCTCCTATGGTAGCCAGCATCTTGTCATATTCATTTGCAATGGCGAATCTGGCAGCGACACCACTGATGCTGTCTATCCGGTGATAAATGTTTTTACGCAGTGTTTCATTTGTGGTTTTGCGATAGACCTCATACAAATCTTCTATCTTTTTTATTTCAGCGCTTTCCTTTTTAAAATCTTTTGTTCCATAAACATCAGTACCTTTAAAGACCATATGTTCAAGGTAATGCGCCAGTCCTGTGGCATTGGAAGGATCATTTTTGCTTCCGGCTTTAACGGCAATGTATGTTTGGATGCGTGGCGCATTTTTGTAGACGGAAAGATACACCTTCATCCCGTTTTTGAGTGTATAGATCCGTGCATTTAAGGGATCGTTGAGCACATATTCGTAATTTGTTTTTGAATCTCCTGCAGGTTTGGAATTTCCGCCCGGTTTAGCCTGGGCTTTGATAGTAAAAGAAAATGCGCTTAGCACAGAAAGAATAACTAATTTGTTCTTTAGCATGTATAATGGATATGATTAATAATCTATTTCTAAATCAAAACGTTTTTTAAGCTCCATCAGGACAGGATTTTTTTCGGCCATGGCTTTGAAGATATCGATGGGTTTATACGCTTTTGTTTGTGTTTCTGTTGTTGAGGTCTGGATTTCCAGGCCAATGGAGTTATTCTGAAGGAGCTTACGGATGGCGTCGATGAACTCCTGTTTGATCATCAAAAGCTGTTCTTTCTGGGTTTCATTGCTTATCGTTAATTCAATAACAGAGTTGCTGAATCCAATTGCTGAAGTATTGAATATAGTTGCAAGCTGCCTTGATCCTTGTTTTTGTTTTTCGTCGGCATACGTTTTGATAGCAATTTTTACATCATCATGCGTTACTTCTTTGTTCACGAATTTTATTTCCGGCGCTTCCACACCTGGTGAATTGCCGTTCTGGTTCAGGTTCTGGTAGTTTTTTACCTCGTGAAGACTAAAAGAAGATTTGATCTTTAGCTGGTCGAAACCAACGCTTGGTTTACTGGCGAATTTTATTTCTGGTTCCTGGAGCGCAGTGACCTTACTACTTGCAGATGATTGTGTTTTAGGATTCTCAGTTGTATTTTCCTCAAGGGATTCTAATTCATCCTTTTTTTTTTCCGCCTCAGGTGAAGCGGTCAAAAATGTAAGCTGCATGAGTGTCATTTCCACCAGCAGGCGCTGGTTTTTGGCGCTTTTGTAATTTACATCAGTCTTGCTTATAAGCGCGAGTGATTTAAGTAAAAAGGTAAGATTGCATTGCTGCGACTGGGTTGCATAACGTTGTTTCAGACCTTCGCTGATCTCCATTAAGGAAATGGTCTGTGGGTCTTTGCTCACCATCAGGTTACGCAGGTGTTCGCCCAGGCCGAGCAAAAAATTATGGCCATCGAATCCCTTTTTCAGAATATCGTCAAAGGTGATCATCACTTCCGGCAGGCGTTGCGCCAGAAAAGCGTCTGTCATTTTGAAGTAATAATCGTAGTCTAAAACATTTAAATTTTCAACTACTTGTTTATAGGTAAGGTGATTGCCGGTAAAGGCAACCATCTGGTCAAAAATAGAACAGGCATCCCGCAAACCGCCGTCAGCTTTTTGCGCGATCACGTGTAACGCTTCCTCCTCAAAAGATACATGCTCTTCCTTTGCCATAAAAGCAAGATGATTGCTGATGTCCTCAGTTTTGATCCGGTTAAAATTAAAAACCTGGCAACGCGAGAGTATTGTGGGGATGATCTTGTGTTTTTCGGTAGTCGCCAGGATAAATTTAGCGTGCTTCGGAGGCTCTTCAAGAGTCTTCAGGAATGCATTAAAGGCGGCGGTACTCAACATATGCACCTCGTCGATCACGTATACTTTGTATTCTCCCAGCTGTGGTGCAAAGCGCACCTGGTCCACGAGGTTCCGGATGTCATCCACGGAATTATTACTGGCCGCATCTAATTCGTATACGTTCAGGGAGGCTCCGGAATTAAAAGACACACAGGATTCACAGGTATCACAGGCCTCACCGTCCTTTGAGATATTGGTACAATTGATGGTTTTTGCAAAAATACGGGCGCAGGTTGTTTTCCCCACGCCACGCGGTCCGCAGAACAAATAGGCCTGGGCCAGGTGTTTGGTTATAATGGCATTTTTAAGGGTATTGGTAATGTGGCTTTGCCCTACAACCGTGTTGAAGTGCTGTGGCCTGTACTTGCGCGCCGATACTACAAAATTTTCCATTATAAGCTTTAAAAATACACTTATTGCTCATGTTAAGGAAAAATAGTTGTGCCTAAAAAAGGTTAAATTATTAACTGTATGTTTATAAATTTATTAGGGACTCCCTAAATTTAAACACTTGAAAATTATTAGACCGATACTGCTGTTTTCCTGTTTTTTGACCAATCTCGTTGAAGCTCAGCAAATAATAAAAGGAACCGTTTTTGAAAGTGACAGCACAACTGTAATGCCCTTTGTTTATATTATTAATAAGAGCAACGGAAATGGTACGATGAGCGATAATGACGGCCATTTTACGCTGGCAACAAACCAGTATGATACTCTGATCTGCTCCTATGTAGGGTTTATGAAACTCTATGTGCCGGTAAAAAAACTGAAGAAAAATGACAAGGGTGAGGTGAGACTTGTGATGACACAAATGTCTATCAACCTGGGAACAGTATATGTGACATCCTTTAAATACCAGCCTTATGAAAGGCAGTATATGAATGATGTGATAGATAAAAGCAGGATAAAAAGCATCAGTTATATCAATAGTCCCATCAGTGCCTTGTATGCCCGTTACAGCAAGGAAGGGAAACAGATCCAGAAGCTGGCAAAAATATTTGAAGATATCTTAATGGAAGAGGAAGTTCAGCGCAGGTTAAGCAGGGAAATCCTCGTAAGGCTGACAGGGGATGAGAATATTGATTATTACGCGTTCCGGAAATACTGTTATTATGTGAACGATTATTTTATTGTAACGCATGAGGGGGTGGAACTTTATACAAAAGTGATGGAGTGTTATAAACGCTGGAAGGCTGAAGGCGGTGGTTACAGGAAACGGGAAGAAGCAGGAGAAATTAAAAAGAAAGATCCGGACGCAAACTGGAAGAAGAGGGAAGAGTAATAAACAGTTGCAGTTTTAGGGAAACCACTGGCACTGAGAAGCACTAAGTACAATTGCAGTTGGCAGTCGACAGTTGGCAGGTTGTTAAAAGCATTTTGTACTTTAAAGTTCAGCATCATAATAAAAAAATAAGATCTTTCCGATCTTTGTACAAGTTATTAACCAACAATTATAACACATGAACAAAGAATATTTAGAAAGCTGCAAAAAACAATTCGCTTATTACAAACTGCTGGGTGAAAAAACCTTTGAGCAATTGTCGCCTGAAAAATTATTTTACAAATACAATGAGGATAGTAACAGTATCGCAATAATCATAAAACATCTTCATGGAAATATGATGAGCCGCTGGACCGATTTTTTAACCACGGATGGCGAAAAAGAATGGAGAAAAAGGGATGCGGAATTTGAAGCGGCCAATGAAACAAAAGAAGGGATCCTCGCCCTATGGAACGAAGGATGGGATTGTCTGTTCAAAGCTCTTGACAGTTTAACTGAGGAAGATTTTTCAAAAACTATTTATATCCGAAACCAGGGACATTCCATCACAGACGCTGTCAATCGCCAGCTGGCACATTATCCTTATCACATTGGCCAGATAGTGTTTATCGGGAAAATGCTCGCGGATAATCAATGGAAATCCTTGTCGATCCCAAAGAATGCATCTAAAGAATATAATGCGGAAAAATTCTCGCAGGAAAAACATAAGGCGCATTTTACCGACGAGTATCTGAAAAGGGATAAAAAACCTATCTGATCAGGATTTTCCATTCCCCCTGTTCAATAACATCTTTGATGACACATATTTTTTCGGTAAAAACAGAAAATGAGTTGACCGGCGTATTCAAAAAATAAAAAAATCAATACCGGATCGTGTAATGTAATGTATCTGTGCCTGAAATAGGAAGGCCCGTAGAATAGATTAATTTAGAGGCAGGATTGTTATTGCAATTAAAAGTAATGTAGCTGACCGGGAAGCTCAAAACGGGATCATTCCAGTGTTTAACTATGCTGTAAACAAATGTTGTCTGAGTTCCTGCGGGAAAATTCAGAATGGAATTTCCATAAAACTGCAGGCATTTACCCGAATCGGGAATAAGCGTTACCCGGCAAAAAAACACATGCGAGCCGGAATAAATTTCTCCGAGGTCATTGGTCTGGCCCTCTTTCAAATCAATTTTTCGCATTTCGGATTCATCCGGAATATTCAGGTAATATGAATTTTGTTTGGAAGCCCTTCCTTTTATAGAAAAATAACCTTCCGAACTTGTAGCGTCCGATCCAATATCAATGCTTTTTGATCTTCCCGAAAAGTTATTGTCACTTACAATAAAGACGTCGGATGAGAGAGGCTGCTTGGTAAAAAAATGGATAAGGCGGCCTTTAACTTTAATATTCTTAAATGCTTTTTTGGTACAGAAAGTAAGGCAGAGCAATACAAGGCTTAAAATGAATAGATTTTGAATAAATGATTTGATCATGGGTAAGAAATGGCAGAAAGATAATGAAATAGCTGCAATTCATCAAATAGTAGAACAGCCCGCTAGTTGATCAGGCCCGTCCATTTCCCCGACTCGGCGTATTCTTTAATTACCGCATTTCTTTCGAGGAGGAATCGTTTTAAATAATTGGTCAGCACCAGGGCATTAAATAATTTTCCAAAAATGCCCAATGGAGATTCAAAGTCAAACCTGTCTGTTACGATCACAAACTCGCCTTGCTGCTCAAAAAAGTGATCGTGCTTAAAACTTTTAAAAGCACCCTTTACCTGTTCATCCCTGAAATGGAGTGGTCTGTTGTATTGGGTAATTACGGAGGTTAACCGTTGTTTTATCCCAAAATGAATGGCTTCCCAGGTGACCGTTTCACCGAGGTGGATGATGCCGCTTGTTTTTCCCGCAATGGCTCTTTCTTTGGTGCGGTGCGTGGATATCTGGTGGAGTTCAATACTTGCAGAGAGGTCAAAACAAATCTCGGGACTGGACCGTATTTTTGTCTGTAGTTCAATAATGGGCATATTCAAAGATATTCTTTTCTACCGGATTTTTTCCCGGTATAAAAAACGCTCCTGTGTGCTCCCAAATGGCCTGTAGACATAATACACATAACCATCCTTGATCTTTATTTTTTCAGCGCTGTGATTCTGCAATTTAAAGGTTAAGATCTCTTTTCCTGTCTGGTGGTGGATTTGTTTGATGTAATGATGCCCGTTCTTGCTAAAGAACGCGTATACTTTATTCTGTGGTTCATCTACGAAGAGTTGTTTTTTCCATTCGCGCCAGTTTTTGGGATGGTGGTAGGAAATTTTTACACTGTCGATAAGCGTGTTTTGTTTGTTATAGTGGTATAAAAAATCGTTATGATGATTAAAGATGCATATGGTATCGTTGATCACAAAAAGTGGCGCGTAGAGCGGCTCATAAAACATGCTTTGTGTAAATCCGCTGAGCAGGGCGGCGGTAATGTGTTTATCTGTCTTGTAATAATCCGCCAGGCGCCTGGCTTCCAGTTGCATGCCGGAAGGCAGAAAATAATACTCAAAATTATAGAGTTTCATTAGGTCTTCGTTCGTAATGGTATTCAACACGTGGCTCATCGAATCATTTGCTTTTAAATAATAATAATTAAAAGACGGATACTTATCCCATTGGTTGCTGTAATACAAATTTCCCTTAAGTGTGTCGGAAACCGGCTTGAGATAGCTGTCAAAATCCTTACGGGGTACCGAAGAAACTATTAGTTCTGTATTAAATACATCCAGCCTGAAAATAGTGTCTTTGCAAAGTAATTCCGTGTAACCTTCATAGTCATGAAAAAAGTTCTTTGCCTCGCCGGATTTTTTCGGAAGATTAAAGTAAGAATAGATCTTTCCTTCATAATTGGATAATTGGAGCTGGGCCCTATCCAGGGTTGTTTCCGAGGTCAGCAGGATGAGCTTATCCTCGTAAAAATCAAAATCAAAGATACTGTAATTTGGTTTTCCGACGAGGGTTTCTGGTGCTTGTTTCGAAAATACGGACACTGTATCAAGATAATTCGGCTTAAACTTCAGGGAGATGTTCAGGGTGAGAGTGTCTTCGTTTCCGTGTTTTAACTCTTTAATAAAAGTATCGTAAGCGAGGTGGGATACCATGATCTTATACACGGACTTCTGAGGAAGTCTAAGCAGGAATTCTCCTTTTTTATTACTCACGGTGATGTAAGGAGAGCCCGATAACCGCACCGAGGCGAATTCCACTGGTCTGCGTGATTCCGCTTCTCTTATAATCCCCCTTACTACAATTTCTTTTCCCTGCGCTTTGCTAAGGAATGGATTCAGAACGAGGATCAAAAATAGTATCGTGGTGTATTTGTTCATTTCTACCATTAAGACGCTGGCTTTTTAAAATTCCACAATAATTTTTAATGTCCAGTCCATTTCTCCCAGCTTTTTTCCGCCTGTAAATGCAGCATGCTCAGGCCGTTCACAATAATAGAACCCTTTTCTCTTGCTTGTTTTAAGAATAAGGTCTGTTCCGGGTTGTAAATAAGATCGTAGGCAAGATGCTCCGGGGTAAACGCGTGATAGGGAAGTGGCGGACATTGATCAACATCCGGAAACATGCCCACAGGAGTGGCATTTACAATAAGCTTAAAAGCATTCATCACCAGGTCGTTTATTTCAGAATAAAAAAAAGTGTTAGGTGTTTTTTTCGTGGCAGAAGAAGTCACAAAATAAATTTCAACCCCAACTTTTTTTAAAGCATAAGCCGCCGCTTTGGCAGACCCGCCGGTACCGAGTATCAGCGCCCGCTGGTGATTGGTGTCCAGAAAAGGTTTAATGCTTTGCGAAAACCCGTATGCATCGGTATTGTATCCTGTCAACCTGCCGTTCCGGATATCGATACAATTTACAGCGCCAATTTCTTTTGCTTCCGCGCTCAGTTCGTCAAGAAAAGGGATCACGCTTTCTTTATACGGAATAGTGACGTTTAGCCCTTTCAGGCCCTTGGTTTTTAAAACAATGCTTTTAAACTCCGCAATAGAGTCAATCTCAAAAGTATTGTAAAAATGATCTTCCAGATTGAGTTCCTTAAACTTTTTCTCGAAATACGATTTGGAAAATGAATGCGTTAATATTTTACCAATTAAACCAAAACTTACCATAACCTATAAAACATCTGGAATTAACTTAGCTGGATAAATCAAAATTATTAAAAAAATAAGTACAAGAAGATTGTAAAAATTTTGCGGTGAAATCGAGTTTTGGCAATCGGTTTTATACCGACAGATACAGCCGTAAGAATAAGTCGGGGTTTTAACGGACAGCAAATTTATCTGACCGGATCCGGTCAAATCACCAAAGTGAAGATCAGCTATTTCAACAGGACCAAAAGACTTTACGTTTAAATTTTCCATTTTTTTTGGATACTAAACAGTAAAGATAGAATTCTTATTTTATTTTCAGTCGGGAACAGAGTATATTATATAACAAGAGAGTCTGATTTAAAAACACTCACCTACCGGTATTTCGGCAGGTGAGTGTGGTCTGAATTGTTTATTTAATGGTTTAATAGATGGTACATTTATGCCTATCTTCAACTTCACGAATAGGTCAAAAGGTGCCATTTTCAGGGTTCTATAAGTGGTAGTCCCGGATTATTGTTTTATTTGGTTTTGATCATGCGTTTGGTCTCCATAACTTTTCCATCTACCACTAAGGTGTAAGAATAAAGCCCATTGCTCAGATCACTGGCAAAAACATTCAACTCACCCTTTCCTGCCATAGCTTTTAATTCGGAAGCGTTAACGAGTTTACCATCTGCATTGTAAAACAAAATCTGAGCTTTTTGAACGCCTTCATTCAAACTATAGGCGATGGTGGTTTGTTCAGCAAAGGGATTAGGCACATTTTGCTCTAACACTATTAACTGGGCCTCGGTTAGCTTAACAGAACCCATTGTTTTTGAAGTTTCAGCAGTATTATCTGAGAAACCTTTTACAAGGGCTTTTAACTCGTTAATTTGTGTTTGTTGTTTGTCAAGCAATTGTTTTTGTTCTTCTATCATTTGCTGTTGTTCTTGCATGCCTTTCACTAATGGCACTACGAACTGACTGTATGAAATGCTATAGTTATCGTTGTCATTCTCCGGTACATGCACACCGTTAAAATTATATCCGATTTCTTTGGCAGCTTTTTCCACTTCCTGGGCTATAAAACCACTTTGACGTATGGCGGTTGAAGGGTCAAAATCGTTTTCCAGATATTTTTTACGAATACTATCCGGCATATTTTTTATTAAAAATTCCTGGAATTTTTTCGAGTCGAAATTGTAAACCACGGGGCGTAATAATTTAATAAATTCAAGCCCCTTTACATCTTTTTCGCTAATGTTGTTTTTGAATCTGCCATCTGAAACAGTGTAAGCTACAGGCCCTTCCACAACTGTAACCGCCGCATTACCGAATCTAATCTTATTGCTTGCATTAACTACAGCTCCTGAACCAAGCGCTGTTGCATTTGATAAATTTCCAACACTTACATCAGAATTATAACCAAGTCCGGTATTTGTCTGGCCGGTAGTATTCGAATAAAGCGCTCTGCTCCCGCATGCTGCGTTATAAATCCCGGAAGTATTGTTGTATAATGCATTCGCCCCATCAGCGGCATTATAACTACCACCCACGTTTCTATAGAGCGCGTAAACGCCGCTGGCGGCATTGTAAACACCTGTAGTATTAAAATAAAGTGCTTCAGAACCGGATCCGGTATTATTATTTCCCGTGGTATTAGAGTACAGAGCAACATGTCCGGTAGCTGTATTACGAATTCCATTATTGTTTAGTAGGGAAAATGCACCGGTTGCGGTATTAAAATTAGCGGTTTGATTAAAATAGAGTGATTGATAACCGTTTGCCGTATTATTTCTTCCGGTAGTATTATTGGTGAGAGCTGTATGTCCATTGGCCGTATTACCCATTCCCGTTGTATTATTTTTTAACGCGGTAAAACCATTTGCAACATTATACAATCCTGTTGTGGCTAAAAGTGTTTGATAACCAAAAGCGGTGTTTTCAGTTCCACCAATGGGAATTGTATTTGAATTGTATGAAGTATTCTGGGCTATTGCAGTTGCAATAGAACCGATAAAAATGCAGCTGAATTTTGCTATTTTTTTCATGATTTTTTTTTGTTTTATTTTTTTACCTACTCTTTTAAAGCTTTTCGGTTTCCGCTTACCGTCTTTCGAAACTTTCTTTATTGGGTTTTTAAGACAGGTGGTTCGTGAACTTTATTTTGGGTTAGTGTTATTATTTGGTTTTAATCATACGTTTGGTTTCAACAATACTTCCATCTACTACTAAGGTGTAGTAATAGAGTCCATTGCTTAAATCACCGGCAAATACATTTAGCTGACCTTTTCCGGCCTTCGCTTTTAATTCGGATGTGTTAACAAGCTTACCGTCGGCATTGTAGAATAAAATCTGAGCTTTTTGAACACCTTCATTCAGGTTGTATGCGATGCTGGTCTGTTCTGCAAAAGGATTAGGCACATTTTGTTCTAATACAATTACCTGGGCGTCGTTTAAAGTGACAGAACTAACTGTCTTTGCATTTATGTTGTTGTTGTCTGAAGAACCCTTTACCAAAGCTTTTAATTCATCAATTTGTTGTTGTTGTTCTTTAATGGCTTCCAGTAAAACAGGAATCATGCCTTGATAATCTACTGCATAAAAACCTTTAGCATCTTCAGTTACCAATTGAGGAAAAACTTCTTTAATTTCCTGAGCAATTAGCCCTATATGATTTCTCGAATCAAAGTTTCTTTCTTTAAATTCTTCAGCCCGGAAGTTATAGGTATAACCGTTTAATTTCTTAAGTTTTTCGGTAACGTCTTGAAGTGGTTGGATATCTCTTTTTAATCGTTTATCGGAAAAGATCAAAGTTGTGTTGTTCCATAAGTTACCCGTAATTTGAACATCACCTTGAAAGTATCCTGCCCAGTGGTTAGGAGCGGCTCCGCTGTTTTGCCCATAAATAGCATAGCTATTAGATCCTCCACCAGCATTGGCATACACGGCATGGTTGTTGTTTAAAGCACTATTCGCAATGGCATAAACCCCAAAACTATTTGTACCGCCATTGCCGCTGGCGTTTATTCCTGTATTGGTTGTTCCTCCCATTCCTCTTGCCGCGATACCGATATTAGCTCCGGGATTATTCGTAACGGAAGTAAACTGTCCTCCTATACTTCCTGCGCTACCCGGGCCACCAACGGCATCGGCAGCAATTCCTATATTCTGCAGCGCGTTTCCCGCATGAAAATCGCCGGCAACATTTGTTATTCCGGGGCCGCTTTGAGGTTTATCACTCACCCCCATAACGGCAATTACATCTCCGGAGGTAGTGGCAGTAAGCTGATCGTTATTAATGAAACTACCGGCAATTGTAGGGACCCCAACCAGGGAAGGGCTTTGCCGGAGGGTGCTGAATTTTGCGGGTAAAGCGACACAGGCTGTATATCCGACAGCTACGGCGTGAGTAGTGACAGTAGAAGAGCCCTGTCCGGAAAAGTAAAGATTATAATTGTTCATGGGTATTTCACGATGACCAAGTAATTTACCCGGACTTCCGGACTGGTTACAAATTTGCCCCAATTGTGTGTATGTAACACTGCCAATCGAAACCACCTGTGACAAACCATTATTAGCAAGTTGTGCATGAATTTGTTGAATGAAAAGAATCATCCCTACACTTAAAATTAGTTTTTTCATGATGTATGTTTTTTGTTTTTTACCTACTCTTTTCAAAGCTTTTCGGTTTCCGCTTCTCCTTTTTCGAAAATAAACGGTGGTTATTTTCATGGAGATTAAAATGAAGTGTTGCAAAATTAGAAGCCTAAATAGCTGACTGCTAATTAAAAACAGACTTTGTGACGAATCCCGGATGAAATAGTGATGAATTTTGAATCAAAAAAAATTGACTTTAAAAGGAAGAATGAAATTGTGATGAACCCTGGCCGTTTTTGTGACAAAGGAACTGGTTTAGGACCTAACGTTTTTGAGTTCACCTACATACGTTACCCCAGGAAATATTTTCTACTTTTTTACGGTAAGGTCTTTCTTTCCTTTTTTCAGTTTGTCTAAGATGTGCAATGCAGGATCGATTCATGCGGGTATGTTCAAGCGGACCAGGAACCATCCTTAAAATACGATCTTATATGGAGTCACATACTGTTTTATACAAGTATGCATTTTAATAGCCACCCGCTTTTAGGTAATAAAAGCGGGAGCAGAAAGTCTAATCTCTTAGGGGTTAGTTCCCCGCCCCTTGGGGCGCTTTTTCTATCTTTGCTGAATGGCAGAGAGTGTATACCTTCATAAATCGCATAATGTTTCAGTTTTGTTGTATCATTTTGTATGTCCAGCAAAGTATCGGCGCTCCGTATTCAGTAAAGAGGTTGATCTTACATTGAGGGATATTTGCCTTGAAATAAGTAACAGATACGAAATTGAGTTTATCGAGATAGGTACTGATAAAAATCACGTTCATTTTTTAATTCAATCGGTTCCTATGTATAGTGCGACAAAAATAATTATAATAGTGAAAAGTATCACAGCCCGAGAAATATTTGCCAAGCATCTGGAAGTGAAGAAACAATTGTGGGGCGGGGCTTTTTGGACATCGGGTTACTTTGTAAATACAGTAAGTAAATTTGGAGATGAAACAACAATTAGCAAGTATGTTAAAGAGCAGGGAATAGAGAAAGAATACGTGATATTATACAAAGAAAAGCAGCTACGTTTACTCTAGCAGATACCCCGTCCGCTTGCGGCGGGGTAGTTCATTTAATTAGAGAAGGCTGAGTTTTTTATTTTTTAAACTTACTTTTCAGGGCAGCCAAAGCACTGTTCATATCGTTTGGATCGTACTGTTCTTCTTTCGCTACCGACTTTGGTCTTGATTGTTTCACGGTCTGCGCCTCGCCCTTCATGCTGAGTGCTATGCGTTTACGCTTAACATCCACTTCGGTCACATTTACCCAAACCTGTTGACCCACCTTTACAACTTTATTTGGATCATCCACAAATTCATCGGCCAGCTGTGAGATGTGAACGAGTCCGTCCTGGTGCACCCCCACATCTACAAAAGCGCCGAAGTTGGTTACATTGGTAACGATACCGGGTAGCCTCATTCCTTCGCGCAGGTCCTTTATTTCGTGTACATTTTCATCAAAGCTGAAGATCTCAAATCCTTTGCGGGGATCGCGGCCCGGTTTTTCCAGCTCGGCCATGATGTCTTTTAATGTTGGAAGTCCCGTTGTTTCAGTGACGTAATCCGTGAGCTTAATTTTTTTTCGTAGTTCTTTGTCACCGATCAGATCGTCAATGCTGCAATTTAAATTGTTTGCCATTTTTTCGACAATGTGGTAGCTCTCGGGATGCACGGAACTTTTATCCAAAGGATGGACACCATTCCTGATCCTTAAAAAGCCCGCGCATTGTTCAAATACTTTTTCACCCATGCGTGGAACTTCCATTAAACTCTTGCGGGACTTAAACGCGCCTTTTTCATTCCTGTACTCTACGATATTTTGAGCGAGTGAAGGACCTATGCCTGAAACATAGGACAGTAATTGTTTGGAGGCAGTGTTTAATTCGACTCCAACCGTATTTACACAGCTGCCTACAACTTCATCGAGTTTGTTTTTTAAGAGTGTCTGATCAACATCATGCTGGTACTGACCAACACCAATAGATTTTGGATCTACCTTTACGAGTTCCGCCAACGGATCTGCCAGTCGGCGACCAATGGACACAGCACCACGCACAGTAACGTCCTTATCCGGAAATTCTTCACGGGCCACATCAGAAGCAGAATAGACGGATGCTCCTGCTTCGCTTACTACAATAACCGGAATTGATTTTGGAAGCACATCAATATTCCTGATAAACTGTTCCGTTTCACGTGAAGCAGTTCCATTCCCGATAGCGATGGCTTCCACTTCATGCCTCTGGCAGAATGCAAGCACGATCATTTCTGCTTCGGTTACCCGGCGCTGAGGTTCGTGTGGGTATATTACGGTTTCTTCCAGTAATTTTCCTTCTTTATTCAAGGCAACCAGCTTGCAGCCCGATCTGAAACCCGGGTCAAGCGCGAGTATGGTTTTTTCTCCAAGAGGAGAAGCCAGCAATAATTCTCTGAGGTTATCTGCAAATACAACAATTGCTTTTTCATCGGCCTGCTGTTTGGTAAGCAGGCGCATTTCGGCTTCTATGCTGGGCTGGAGCAGGCGTTTGTATCCTTCTTCAATGGCTTCTTTTATCTGGTTGGCGCTTTCACCGCGCGAAGTGATCATTTTACGTTCGATCAGTTCTTTTGCTTCGTCGTTATCAACTGTAATGTCAAGAATCAGAATGTCTTCTTTTTCACCACGGCGCATGGCCAGTAGACGGTGTGAAGGACAATTCATCAATTTTTCTTCCCACTCAAAATAATCTTCAAATTTTTCTCCTTCTTCTTCTTTGCCTTTGATCAGGCGGCTTTTGATCGTGGCTGATTTTTTAAACAGTTCGCGCATGCTTTCCCGCACACCTGCATCTTCACTCATAATTTCGGCAATAATGTCGCGGGCACCCTGCAATGCTTCCAGAACGGAAGGCACTTCTTTTTCTTCTGAAATGAATTTTTCGGCTTCTTCAAAAACGGAGTTGTTTTTTTGTTCGAGTATAAAGTGCGCGAGGGGCTCGAGGCCTTTTTCTTTTGCGATGGTAGCTTTTGTTCTGCGTTTTGGCTTATATGGCAAATACAGATCTTCAAGCTTGCTAAGTGTTTCAGCGGCCATGATCTTTTCTTTCAGATCATCCGTGAGTTTGTTCTGGGAGTCAATGGATTTTAAAATGGATTCCCTTCTCTGTTCGAGTTGACGCAGGCGTTCGATCTCATCACGGATCTGCGCGATCTGCACTTCATCCAGGCTTCCAGTGACTTCTTTGCGATACCGGGAAATAAAAGGAACAGTGGCTCCTTCGTCTAACAAGTTAACTGTGGCTGTAACGTCTTTTGAGTTTAAATTTAAAAGGTCTGCAATTTTAAAATGGAGGCGTGCTTCGTTCATGTAAATATCAGTTTTTATAAAAATAGAAAGCTTATGGCGCTTATAAAATTCATTTTTTCAACAAAATGAAAGTTTAGGATAAATGAAATGTGAAAAGACGCTGATCTCGCAGATAACACAGATAAAAAATTACATATAGATGTCGGGATTTTTTTAATATGTGATCCGGGCATTACAGTTTTGTGAAATCGGCGACGTCTGCGTCCGAAACTTTTAAAAAATGAAGGCTGGTTTAAGCCTGTGCCGTAGGTCCTCCAAAATTCATCGGGAAACCACTTTCCAGGTCTTTGATCTTGCCATGCATCTGCTCAAATTTCTGTATATTTTCCGCAAGGGCTTTAACGAGACGTTTTGCATGCTGGGGCGTAAGCAGGATCCGCGATTTAACACGTGCTTTTGGAACACCCGGCATTATTTTAATAAAATCAATTACAAATTCACTTTGCGAGTGTGTTATAATAGCAAGGTTAGAATAAATTCCCTCGGCGATCTCTTCGCTTAGCTCAATATCCAGGTGTGGTTGTGTTGGTTGTTCTTCCATGGTGATGTATAGTCGATAGTTTATAGTTTAACGTTCTTTGAACCAGGATGCAGGACTAAAGGGAAACAGGACGATCTGTCTTGCCTCACTATTGTCCCTTGAGTCTTGGTTCCCTTATAAAAAGGTTCTCATTTCATGTGCGATTTTTTTTGCTTCCTCTTCCGCTTTTTCGCCGAAGTTTTTTCCGGCGGAGGCATAAATAATGCCGCGGCTGGAATTTACCAGTAATCCTACATCGCTGTTTAATCCGTATTTGCAAACGTCTTCCAGGCTTCCTCCCTGTGCTCCAACTCCCGGGATCAACAAAAAGTGTTTTGGAATCACTTTACGGATCTCTTCCAAAAGTTTCGCTTTCGTGGCGCCAATCACAAACATCATGTTGTTCTCGGTCCCCCATTGCGCACAGGTTTCCAGCACCTGCAGGTAAAGATCCTTTCCTTCCGTTTTAATCTGCTGGAAATCGGAAGAGCCTTCGTTGCTGGTTAATCCTAATACGATCGCCCATTTATTTTCAAATTGCAAAAAAGGTTTTACTGAATCGCTGCCCATGTATGGCGCAACGGTAATCGCGTCGGCCCCAAGCTGTTTAAAAAAAGCGCGCGCGTACATCGTGCTTGTGTTTCCTATGTCTCCGCGCTTGGCATCGGCTATGATAAAATGATCGGGATAATTTGTTTTAATATACCGGATCGTTTTCTCAAGACTATCCATCCCACTCAGTCCATAGGCTTCGTAAAAAGCGGAATTCGGTTTATACGATACACAATAAGCCGCGGTCGCATCAATCAGTTGTTTGTTGAATTCATAAATGGGATCTCCTTCTCCTTCCAATAAATGTTTCGGCAATTTTTCCATATCGGGATCCAGGCCAACACATAAAAAAGTCTTTTTTGTTCTTATCTGCTTTATTAATTCTTCTCTCGTCATTTAATATCTACAATTTTGTTTAAACATGTTTCAATCAAAAGCTCAACGCTTTTTGTATAATCACTTGTAAATTCCTTACGCATGCGGTTCGCTATAATCACACAAACGGTAAGACAATTGTGCCCTAAAAGTTTACCCAGGCCATAAAGTGCCGAAGTCTCCATTTCAAAGTTAGTAATTCTTAGTTTATCGCACGCAAAAGTACTAAGTAAATCATTAAGTCCGGGCATGGCCGCTTTTAATCGTATTTGCCTTCCCTGCGGACCATAAAATCCTGGCGCTGTGGCTGTAATGCCGATGTGCATATCGTTGGAAAATTTTTCCAGCAATTTTTTATTTCCAGCAACACAGTAGGGATAAGGCAAATTTTTGTGCCAGGAAGTGTGTTTTATAAAGGCTTCACTAATTTTAGATTCATTTATACTTTCTCCTCCTTCATAAAAATTAAGCAGGCCATCCAATCCCAAACCGTAAGAACTGGCCACGAGGTCATTGACCTTTATGTCTTCCTGGAGAGCCCCGCTTGTTCCCAAACGAAAAATACTTAAGCGGCGTTGCGTGTTGTTTAATTCTCTTTTTACAGGATCTATATTCACTGCGGCATCAAGCTCATTTAAAACAATATCAATATTATCGGTGCCTATGCCGGTACTTAATACTGTTATACGTTTCCCTTTGTATATACCAGTATGCGTTATGAATTCACGGTGCGCGGTTTTAAATTCAATACTGCTAAAGTGTTTTGAAATTTGAGCCACCCTGTTTTGATCGCCGACAAGAATTACATCATCTGCAATGTCTTCGTTTTTCAGATTAATGTGATATACCCTGTTGTCGGGACTAAGGATTAATTCTGTTTCAGGAAACTGTGACATGTGAATACTTAGATTAAAACGTAAATATAACATTCCGGGATAAATTGTGAAATATGAGAACTGGCGGCCTTTTCAAAAGATATGATGAGATTTGGGGTTTGCCGAAAATTGTTATTTTTACAGGACAGGATCCTTTTAAATACCCGATGCCATGCGTGTTTTAGTTTGGTTTTTATTTGTTACCAGTACAGTTAAATCGCAGACAAGCCTATACGATTCACTCCGGCTTTTGTCAGGCAGGGAAGATACACTCTCTATTAATTTAAGAAGCAAACTCGTATTCGATCTTATAACTCAGGGCGATTATGATAGTGCATTGATCTATTCAAAAACCCTTGAACTTCTTTCGAAAAAGATCAATTTTAAAAAAGGACTGGTTTTGAGTTATAATCATACCGGGATGGCATTCAGGAACAAAGGAAATAATAAAAAAGCGCTTGAAAATTATGAATTGGCCATAAAGCTGGGAGAGGAGCTTGGAAACAAGAAACTGGTTTCCAATGTACATCATAATATTGCGCGGGTCTACGACAACCAGGGAAATTATTCAAAAGCGCTCGGACATTTATTTGTTTCGTTGAAGCTGAAAGAAAGTAATGGTGATAAACGTGGAATAGCCAACACTTTAAGCCATATTGGGAATATTTATTTCGCACAGAATGATGGAAGGGCACTTGATTATTATGTAAAGTCGCTTAAAATACAGCAGGAAATTAAGAACTATCCCGGTATAACGATTGCTCTTAATGAAATAGGGTTGGTGCATAAAAAGGAGAAAAAATATACTACGGCACTGGATTGTTTTTTTCAGTCGCTTGAAGTTAACAAAGCAGCCGGGTATAAACCCGAAATAGCCAATTCGCTCAATTGCATCGGCACAATTTATGCATTGCAGGATAAATACGGGGAAGCGCTGAATTGTCATTTGAAAGCCCTTGGCATAGAAGAGGATTTGAATAATTTTGAAGGGCAGGCAACCAGTCTTATTTATATTGGCCAGCTTTTTTTTGAACAAAAGAAATATGATAAAGCATTAGATTATTTTAAGAAGGCAGAGATTGTGGCGGACAGTTCCGGGGTCCTGAAATTAAAAAGTAGCACCTACGAAGGATTAAGCAATGTGTACTCGGTGCTGAACAAACAGGAAATGGCATTGCAGTATTACAAATCTTTTATTAATGTGCGCGATAGTATATACAGCGACAATAACCGCAGAGCTGCCATTACCAATCAGATAAAATATGAATATGAGAAAAAGAGCCTGGCTGAAAAAATAAGAAGTGATGAAGAGAAAAAACTAACGCAGGCACAGCTGAAACAAGTTAAGACGCAGAGTTATGCACTCATAGTAAGTTTGATATTGTTTGCACTGATCGGTTTCATCATTTTTCAGAGGATACGACATAATCAAAAACTAAAAGAATATAAATTAAGAGATAAAATCGCCAACGATCTGCATGATGATATTGGGTCTGCTCTCAGCAGTATTTCTATGTTTTCGGGAGTTGCCAGTATGAAGGTAGATGAAAAGACTATTGAAAATGCAGTAAAGAAAATAGAAGAAACAAGCCGGGAGACAATTGAAAATATGCATGACATTGTCTGGAGCATACAACCCCGAAGTGACAGGCTCGGGCAGGTAATTGACAGAATGAGAACTTTCGGAAATAATATGTTTTCAGGAACAAACATAGATTTTGTGTTTAATGCTGAAAAGGAAATAAATGAATTGAATTTAAAAATGGAGCAACGCCGGAATCTTTATCTCATATACAAAGAGGCCATAAATAACGCCGCCAAATATTCAAAGTCTACCCGCATTCGTGTTGAACTGGTAAGAGATCTGAAGACACTAAAAATGGTGATAGAGGATAACGGCATTGGTTTTAGAGTGCACGAAACAGAAGCAGGAAATGGTCTGTACACTATGAAACAAAGAGCACAGGACCTCCAGGGGGAACTGAACATTGTTTCAGATTTGAAGAAGGGAACGCGAATTTCCTTGCAATTCAGACCTACCTAATGTAGTAGTTGGATTTTAGAAACCGGTGTGTGAAATTTGCAAGGTATGAGTATATCTGTTTGCATAGTAGAAGACCATAAGCGACTTCGTGAGGGTCTTGTTCAATTGATCGAAAACTCGGAAGGATACACGGTGTGCGCTGTTTTCCCGAATGCAAATAACATCGTAAAAAATTTAAGAAACTGTCTGCCGGATATTGTTCTCCTCGACATACAAATGCCGGGAATTAATGGCATAGAGGCCCTTGGACTGATCAGAAAAGAGTTTCCTGATCTTAAAATTATAATTCAGACTGTTTTTGAGGACGAGGATAAAATTTTTGCAGCTATCTGTGCAGGTGCTTCGGGCTATATTTTGAAAAACACCCCGCCGCAAAAATACCTTGAAGCGATTGCAGAGGCCCACGCAGGCGGGGCTCCTATAACCGGTAATATAGCTGCTAAAGTCCTTACTATTTTCAGGCAAAATAATCCAACCCCAAATACAGAAAACTTCAAATTATCGGATCGTGAAAAAGAAATTTTGGATTGTCTTGTAAAGGGCCTCAGTTATAAAATGATCGCAGATAAATGTAATATCAGTTATGATACGGTTCGTTTCCATATGAAGAATATTTATTCGAAACTTCATGTTAATTCAATGACGGAAGCTGTTGCAAAGGCGATTCAAAATAAGCTGACATAAAAAAAGAGGCTATTTTCCTGCAACCTCTCCTCAGTTTTGGTAGGATGTTCCTAGCGTTTTATAACCAGCACATTAAACGATGTTAAGGGCATGCCGGAAATATTTTCAGTGTAGATGTACCACCTGGTACCCGTGTAATATACACCACAAGGCACATTGAGATAGGTGTTATTGGAGTTAGCCGAATAGTTATGTGTTATTATCAAAATAGCATTTGGATCGCTGTTGCACAGAGCATTGTCAATCATCATTAAATTTCCTGAAATGTAACCGTTGGCTGAACTATTACTGGTTTGTCCCTGCACAATAAAAGCTGCAGGATTAACACCACTTACTTTTAGGGGGCCACTTACTTCCAGCGCCGGATTTGTTGTATTGAGTGAAATTGCCTGGACGGCTGCAAACGAACCTGTTGATGGACCCCATACTTCTAATTTAGAACTGGGTCCTGTAGTTCCAATGCCTACATTACCTCCCTGGAAAATGCCAGCATAACCGGTATTATTTCCATCGCCGTAAATTGCAGAACCGGAAGAATTAAGTTTACCATAAACACCAGTACCACCAGCTGATGTCGCCTGGCCATAAACACCGGCACCTGCACTTGTGATACCATAAACACCCCAGCCCGCGCCGGCATGTGAACCTTGAACACCAATGCCCACTATCCCTGTAGCCATATTATCTCCGCGTATTACGGGCAGAAAACCGGCGCCCGTGGTTGACGATAATTTTGCATTAATGGCAGGCGATAAAACAGATGAGGAAAAAGCCTGGATAACTCCATTACTTCCCGGGTTCACTAAATCAATCAGGTAATTTGAAGAGGAGAGTGTTGTTCCAAAAGGAACAGTGAATGTGCCTGCAGGGCCGGTTGGTCCTGTTTGTCCTTGTGGTCCCTGGGGGCCTGTTGGTCCGGCGGGCCCCGCAGGGCCTGTTGTTCCTGAAGGGCTATTTGCAGCGTATAAGGCATAAGGAACACTTAATAATTGACTTGTTCCGATAATAGAATAATTGGAGCCACCGGCAGGATCAGTTTCAGTTTTAATAAAGTGGGAAGCTGTTCCCCAGCTTATAGCAGAGAAGGTTCCGCTTACTAGTGTTCCCGCACCTATTTCTATGGTTACAAGTCCATTGGCGTTGCTTGTTACGGTTTGGGTTTCAGCATAAACAACAGGTCCCGAAGAAGCTCCCGATAAGATGCTTATTTTCATGCCGACATTTGTAGTGTTAAGCAGTGTACCCGACGCATTTCTTATAACCGCCTGGTAACTCATTTTTTGTGGTACCTGTGCAAGGGCACTAAGGGTTAGAAAGCAAATTATAAAAAATAAACCTATTTTTTTATTGGGAACTGGTCGCTTTAAAATTTCAGGGATTAAGCTGGTTGATTTCATGTGATTAATTTTTAATGATTTTAAAAGTTTTTAATTGCTGTGAATTGTTACTTATTTTTAAAAAATACATTCCGGATGTAATTTGTAGCAACGTAATGCCTGTGTGCTTGGAATTTATTTTTCGTTGGGCAATACATTTTCCCTGTTGATCCAACAAGGTGTAGAACAGGTTCTCCAGGTCTGTGTTTTCGATGCTAAGCATTACAAAATCAGAACTCGGGTTTGGAAATACAATCGCCTCAAGTTGAATGTGCTTTTCTTCCAGTCCTGTTTCGGTTGAAATGCTGTATACCTGCTGCAAACCCTGATTTATTGCACCTCCACTGCCGTTTGATAAAATATAATTGGTTTGACCTATGGAATAACTTACAGATCCACCACTTCCGTTTGTCTGACCGCCAGACGCAACTACTCCGTTCTGTGCCTGTAAATATGTCATTCCACATCCAAGCAAAACAGAAAGAAGATGAATTGTTTTTGTTTTTTTCATGACTGCCTATTTTATTACAAATATGCTGTGCTTATGTAAGCGCATCAACTACCAAAAAAGGTAGTACTGAAGTTGGTTAATGGTGATTGTCAGAAGACGAAGTGGGTGTTATGAAATGTATCTATCTATAACAGGCAACGTATTTTATAGATCGATACGAATGGCCGGAATACTCTTACAGGAAGAAATGGGAGGGCAATAAATAAAAAAAGTCCCGGATTTTCTGATCCGGGACTTTAGAAGATTTTATTTCGATACTTAGTTCACTAAACCTGTAAAGCCGGCATCAGAACGTAATTTTAAGAATTCAACATCGTCTTTGGCATATGCTTTAAGAGCGTTGTCTTTTTCAATTGCAGTTTTTAAGTTGCTCAACACTTCACCGTTATTGCCCTGGCGTGCATATGCAACGGCTTTCAGGTAATAGCTGTAAGCCATATCTTTTTCAGTGCTTGCATCAATGGTTTCTTTCACAGAACCTGCATTACCACTTAATAACTGGGCAAGCGCTTTGTTATGTCCATTGTAAGAGCCAAAATCAGAAACTGCATCTGCGTATTTACCCATGCGTACTTCGATGATGCCCATGTTGTATTTTGTTTCAGGTGCAGAACCGGCTTTTTGGTAAAGATCCATCGCAGCAGCGCGGTTACCGTTTTTAGATTCAATAATACCCAGGTTGTTTGCAACCGCTGGTTGAGAAGCTCCTGTTTTTTCAGCGCGTTTAAACGCTTCACCTGCTTCAGAAACTTTATTTTGCATTAAAAGCACACAGCCCAGGTTGTTGGAAGTTCTCCAGTCGCTGCCGAATTGTTTTTCAGCGGAGCGGTAGATCTGTGTTTGGGTATTGATATCTGTTGTTAAGGTAGCAGCGTATAATAACTCTTCAACGGATAAACTGTCAGGGCTTGAAAGAGCCATTGTAGAAAGCTGAGCATCGGTACGTGACTTTTTATCCACGTTTAAGGTAATTTCAGCTCGGCGTAATTTTGGCAATACGTTGTCGGCCAGTTCAGTGTACGTTTTAGAAAGATTTTTAATTTCCTTACGGCGCTGGTCTGCATCAGAATACATGGTAAGAACACGTAAAATAAGGTCCTTATCAGCCATGGTAGACTGTTCCATTAAACTTTTAAAGCCCTCCCAGTCCTCTTTTGTTGTACCAACCTGGAATTGCTCTTTCGTTTTACCGAAGGTAATATTCTTGTCTTTGTTCCTTTGGAATTCCTTCATCATTGCAACAGAAGCTGAATTAGCCCGGTCTTTCGCGAGGTTTTCGTTTTTGTCGGTTTCACCGTCCGGTGAAGCGTAGGCCGAAACGGTGATGCCTTTGAATTCATAAAAGCTTGAGCTTAAGTTGTTAGTAATAAAAGCATTGATGTTTTTCATTTCTTCCGTGTTCATTTCCGAAGGACGAACCACAGATTGATTGATCACATAGTATATATGTGTAGACTGATTGGCAGGAACGATCTTCACGAAGGCGTCTTTCGCCATCATTGGTTTTTCGTCGTTGCGAACGAGCAGGGAAGTGGCCATAGTGCCATCTGCTAGCTCAACAGGGTCGAATTTTTTGGTTTTTTTCTTCACGGAACCTTCCCCGCGCAATTCCACCTTGGCGTTGCGCATACCAGGTTCAAAAGCAAATCTCTCGGAAGAATAGCTGAACGTGCCGCCGGTTGAAAAAGCGATTTTCTGACCTGCAGCCGTAGCCTTTTCTCCAACCAGTACAACCGGTTTGAGAGCCTTTTCCCCACCGGCATATTTTACAACCGGTGTAAGTGTTAATGTTACCTTTTTTTGAAATAACTTTGGACTGAACTTACCGCTAACGCTAAATTGCACGGTATCACCATGCATTTCAATAGGGTTTGGGGTAACCGTATATTGAATGTCTTTTTGTTTTTTTATCATTTTGCCAAGCCCATCGCAACTTGTTAAAATTAACGCAACGGAAAAGCCGGCTCCAATTGTTCTAAGAAGATTTAAATTCATAATTCTTTAAGATTATCGAACAAAAGTAAAAAAATATTTAACATAAAAGGGGTTGGCCGGGGAAAATGTTAAAATTTGAGGTGTTTATTCCTGCAATTTTAACAACTTTGGCTATAATTTAGACTAAAGTTAAATATAATCGACGAAGCTAAATTTTAATTCACATAAATTATATCTTAAATATATGCTAAATTCGCAGTTTTTTTGAGGACTACAGCGAGTAATATTTTGACAAATTCAAACACGTATTCAAAATTTTCAGGTTTTCTAAAACTTACAAAATTCAGTTTAGGTGGTTTAGTCGTTTTTTCGGCGGTGATCACGTATTTTACTGTTGCAATCAAGGTTGAGTGGACGCAGCTGCTGGCGCTGAGCTTTGGCGGGTTTCTGGTAACATCGGCTGCAAACGGTTTTAACCAGATCATAGAGAAGGACCTTGACAAGTTAATGGACCGGACAAAGGAAAGGCCAATGCCCACAGGGGTTTTGAGCGTTAACGAGGCGTTTATTTTCTGTACGCTTTCCGGCATTACAGGCACTATTCTTTTGTGGGTATTTACAAATCCTTTATGTGGTATTTTGGGATTTATCAGCATGGTTCTGTATGCCATGGTATATACACCTTTAAAACGCAAAACCCCTTTTTCAGTGTTTGTTGGGGCATTTCCCGGCGCATTGCCAACGCTGATTGGCGGAGTGGCTGCTACAAAAGGTTTTGGCGAGGTAACATTTTTCACCATGTTGTTATTTATGATCCAGTTTGTGTGGCAGTTCCCGCATTTCTGGGCCCTGGCCTGGGTATATAATGAAGACTATGCCAGGGCTGATTTTCACCTGCTGCCCTCTAAAGGAGGAAAGGATGATTTTTCAAAATTCCAGATCCTGCTTTACTCGGTATTTTTGTTGACGGTGAGCATCCTTCCCTTTGTTTTCCATTTTGTAGGGTTACTCAGCACAGTTGCCTGTGTGATCTGCGGACTTGCTTTATTATTGCAGGCTTACAATTTTTACCGGCTGCCGACAAATGAACACGCGAAGAAATTATTTTTAATCACACTGATTTATTTACCATTGGTGCAGATAGCACTGATGACAAGAGCTTAAAACAACCTATTTTGGAAGCAACTAAACCGAAAAAAAACAACCCTCATAAAGCTGAAATAAAGGCAGCACAACGAAAAGTGGCCAAACCTCTCCTTTACATCGGGATTGTGAGCATTGTCATGCTTTTTGCAGGACTTACCAGCGCTTATGTAGTGCGCGCAGATAATGGAAACTGGCTTGTTTTTCATCTTCCGGATATTGCAATTCTGAGCACAGCAATTATTGTTACCAGCAGCCTGACCATGTTACTCGCGCAGCGTGCGATCAAAAAAGATAATTATATGCTTACAAACCTGGGTTTGTTTTTAACCCTGGTACTTGGAATCGCTTTCTTTTTCACGCAACTGGAAGCCTGGAAACAATTAACGGCGCAGGGCATTTATTTTGTCGGAAAGTTCGCCAACGCTTCAGGATCCTTCCTTTATTTAATTGCTTCGGTACACCTTGCGCACATGGTGGGCGGGCTTATCGCCCTTGTTGTATCATTAACAAAATCAATGTTGAAAAAATATTCTTCTTCCAATAGCCTTGGTATTGAGCTAACTGCTATTTATTGGCATTTTCTTGATCTGTTATGGGTATATTTGTTTTTGTTTTTATATAATTATCGCTAATATTGCATACGAAAATTTAACTTTTTATGGCGCATTCAGTAGAAATTGATTCAAAGGAAGCATGGGGCGGGGGCAGATCGCCTTTTAACCTGAGTTATGGAAAAATATTTATGTGGTTTTTCCTGGTATCCGATGCTTTAACTTTTGGAGGTTTATTAATATCGTATGGTTTCATCCGTCACAAATATTCTGAGGTGTGGCCGAAAGCTGAAAATGTATTTACACACTTTCCTTTTGTAGAACAACATATACCCCTCGCATATGTGGGTTTAATGACCTTTATCCTCATCATGTCTTCCGTTACCATGGTGCTTGCCGTAGAAGCGGGACACAGGATGGATAAAAAAGGTGTGATCGTCTGGATGTTCTGGACAATTGTTGGTGGGGCCGCATTCGTTGGCTCGCAGGCCTGGGAATGGTACCACTTTATTGTAGGAACTGACGAAGGAGCGTTACGCAGTGTTTGGGATCAAAGTGTAAACAACGGAGCGGGAGCGTATGTAAAACAGATCTGGCACGGAGCCAATATGACTGTAAATGAATACGGTGTCCCTCAGTTTGCCAACTACTTTTTCTTTATCACAGGTTTTCACGGAACACACGTGTTTAGCGGGGTAGTACTTAACCTTATTATTTTCCTTAATGTTATAAAAGGAACCTACGAGCGCAGGGGCCATTACGAAATGGTTGAAAAGGTCGGTTTATACTGGCACTTTGTGGATCTGGTATGGGTGTTCGTATTTACGTTCTTCTACCTGTTGTAGGATTCAGTTCCGTGTTAAGTTTATAAGTTAAAAAAAAGATTGTTCAATAATAAAAGATAAAAAATATGTCTGAGTTTCACGATAATTATCCGCAGTATGAAGTGATGGCCAATCATGGCGAGGAGGAAGGAAAGAAAAACCGCCGCACTTTGTGGAATGTGTTCTGGGTGATGTTAGCGATCACTATTTTTGAATTAGTTGTTGGTTTTCTTGCACCTGGCAAAGGATGGAGTGGAACCCTATGGCTTAAAACCCTCTTTATTACTTTAACCCTTGCAAAAGCTGCCGCCATCGTTTTATGGTTCATGCACCTGAAGCACGAGGTGAAGTTCTTTAAATGGGCAATACTTTCGCCGTATATTGTATTTATGTTCTATACAATATTCATTGTTCTTACCGAAGGAACTTATGCCGGTTCTTCCGGAAAGTTTACGCGTGTAGATCCGATCTTTATTGAGCAACAGGCAAAACTTAAAAGTGGTCATCATGGCGCCGCTGCGCATACTGATGATGCAGCTCATACCGATGCCCCTGCGGATCACCACTAATACTTATTAAATATAAGAAAGCCACCTGAACAGGGTGGCTTTTTTGTTGAATTGCACCGCTCAGGTTAAAATGGAATTGAAAATGGTTTTAAATACGGTCCGTTCATATTTGCCTTTTTTAATTGGATTGTTTGTTGGCGTTTGTTTTTTCAGCCTTGACCTTATTTCGCCATACAGCGCCCACCTGCCGGGGGACCTGGTGGATGCACGCTTTAATAACTACCTGCTTGAACACGCGCATCTTTTTATTACCGGCAAAACCGGTTCTTTCTGGAATGCGCCCTTCTTGTACCCCGAGGAAAATGTAATTACCTATTCTGATAATCTGCTGGGCTCCGCGCCTTTTTATTCTCTTTTTCGATTGTTGGGGTATGACCGGGAGGTTTCTTTTCAATACTGGTTTATTCTTATGAGCGCGTTGAATTATGCCTGCTGTTATTTTCTGCTGGTTTATGTGTTCAAGAATAACTACGCGGCAGTATTAGGAGCCATGATATTTGCGTTTTCAATTGCTCTGCAGTCGCAAATGGGACACGCGCAGACTTTTCCAAGATTCGCCATACCACTGACCCTTCTCATGGCTGCGCTATATCTCAAAGAATTAAGACCGGTCTTTTTTTTCTGGACCTTGTTTTTCCTGGTGTACCAGTTTTATTGTGGGTTGTATCTCGGTTTTATGTTGCTTATTCCTGTATGTATTTTGTTTTTACTCTCTATTGGCTTTAAATGGAAAATGTATACACAACGGATAAAACAAGGCAAGTGGTGGCTGTTTATTTCCGTGTCGGTTGTTGTAAACGTTTTGTTATTGCTGGTATTGATGCTTCCTTACCTGGAAAGGGCCAAGGGCGTCGAATTGTATTCGTATGAGCGTGTTTTGCAAACGGTACCTACTTTACGGTCTCATCTGTACAGTCATTACGGAAGCTGGTTCTGGGATTTTTTAAAAGATACCGGGGTAAAATATATCCGATTCTGGGACCACCAGATCTTTGCGGGTGGCATAGCGCTTTTAAGTTTTGTCGTGTTCGTCTCAGTTATTTTATTAAGAACATTTAAAGCAAAACCGACTTCAGGTATTGAAATACCTTTCCTGGTGAAGCTTTTATTTTTTACTGGTCTTTCCACGTTCCTTTTATTTACACGCTTCCAGGGGTATAGTCTTTACAGGATCATCCATCTTTTGCCCGGGTTTGCGTCTATGCGCGCAATTCAACGGATCATAAATATTGAGCTCGTTTTTTACGCACTGGCCACGGCTTTTGTTTTCTGGCTGATGTTTAAGAAAGAAAGAAAATATAACGGCATCCTGTTCATTTTTTTTGTGGCGCTTGTTTACGCGGATAATCACATTCATTCGGATACAACGCACCGGTATACAATCGACAGCTCACAACAAAGGATAACTGTTTTAATGGAAAAGGTTGCAGGCTTAAAAAAAGGATCCATTTTTTCCTACGAGCCCGATTCACTTATAGATGGAGCGGTGGTTTACCAGCTGGATGCCATGCTTGTTTCGCAGTCTGCGGGCCTCAGGACTCTTAACGGATACACGGCCAATTCCCCGGATGAATATTCGCCTTATTGGGAAAACCCAAACGAAGTTAGCCGCCTGCAATGGCTCCGGCATAAAAAAATTTCGCCGGACAGTGTTGTCATTATTCATTAAGGACAGTATTTTCCCGGTTCAGTCTTGCATGGGTGAGGTTAAAAACGTACATTTGCCTTCCAAAAAATCCGGAGACCTGTCAGAGTGGTCGAACGAGCAAGCCTGGAAAGTTTGTATACGGGTAACCGTATCGAGGGTTCGAATCCCTCGGTCTCCGCTGAAACAACACCAATTGAAACTAAAGCCCTGTAAATTATTGATTTTGCAGGGCTTTTGGTTTTTTCTACCAATGGCTCAAGCTATTTTTGATAGATATGCTAATGATCCGGAATGTGTCGACCAAAGGAAACGATTATCGATATATGCAGTTGTTACGTAATAAATTCAACGATCAAATATTCTAAAAAAAGAAAGACGTGGTTAATCTGTCTGTTTACTTTTCTTCTTGTTCATTGTTTAAATTTATTTCTTTGTGCTTTTTATTTTTTGTTTCAACAATACTTTTATAAACTTCATCAAAATCTTTCCCTTTATGTTGTTGCCAAAGGGCTGAAAATTTCATTTCAACACCTTTCAATAATTCGATGCTTAAATTCTTATCATCATCACTTAAATCATACATCAACATCTTCGCGTTTTTTTGAACTCTTTCGTAACAGGCTGCTGCTACTTTTTCTCCTTTAGCGGTAAGTTCAAGTCTTTTCGAACGTTTATCTTCTTTGTCATCGTATTCCCTGATCAATCTGATAACTGCCATGCAAAAGATGGGAGCAAAAAGAGTGTTTTTTGTTTCAGCTTCCGGTCTCGATGTAAATCCTACGCATTCCCTAATTGTAAAATTTGCGACTAAATACATTTTACAAAAGCTATTACGCAATATGTATGCAGACATAAGAATAATGGAAAAGGAAGTGAAAAAAACTAACATTAACTGGACGATCATGCGCCCTCCAAGACTTACCGATAAACCGGTAACCGGCAAATACCGGATAGCTGTCAGCAGTATTTTAAAGCATGGCCTCTCGATCTCACGGGCTGATGTAGCACACTTTATGATTAATAATATAACAAATGAAACTATCTATAAAAAAACCGTTGAAATTGGGTATTAGGAAAAATGCTTACATGGGTAGTATTCTTTCTATATTGCTTATTTGTTTCGCATTTAGCAAACAGCGATTGCCAACAGGCAAAGAATTGTACGAGAAAAATTGCGTTCGTTGTCATGGGAATGAAGGAACCAAGCATTTGTTTGGAACTAAGAGCATACAGAAAAGTATCTTGGACGATAATGCAATTTTATTGATCATTCAAAACGGTAAACGCTTAATGCCTTCTTATAAAAAGAAATTAACCCCACAGGATATTAGTGTATTGAAAGATTATATCAAGACATTAAGAAAATTTACCCCTTAATGGAAGCTTTAAAGAGAACTACCTCACTTTAATAACAACTTTTCCTTTCGCCCGACCACTTTCCACGTATGAGAGCGCTTCATTGGTTTGTTCAAATGGAAATGTCTTATCAATAACAGGATTGATTGCACCCAATTCAATCAGTTTTGTAATCTCCTTCAGTTGCATTCCATCTGCTCTCATAAAAAGAAAAGAGTAGTGTACACCAAGTCTGGCTGCTTTTTTTCTGACCCCGGAACTTAAGACTGACATGAGGGCTTTTATCAACCAGGGCGCTCCTATTTTGTTGGCAAAATCCGGGGTTGGTGGGCCTGAAATGGAAATAGCTTTACCATTTGGTTTTAAGATTCTCAACGATTTTTCAAGTGTTTTTGTATCCTGACTATTCAGCACCACATCGTAATCTTTTAAAACGTTCTCAAAATCCTGCTTTTTATAGTCGATCAGAACATCCGCCCCCAGGCTTTTCAGTAATCCAAAACTTTTTTCACTCGCCGTGGCGGCAACGGTTGCTCCTAAATGTTTTGCCAACTGGATAGCGACAGTTCCAACTCCGCCAGAACCTGCTTGTATAAATACTTTTTGTCCACTTTTTAAATTTGCCGTTTCAATCAGTGCCTGCCAGGCGGTTAATGCAACCAAGGGAATGGAAGCGGCTTCATCCATACTGATGTTCCTGGGTTTCAGCGCAACATCATTCTCATGGATAGAAATATAATCCGCAAACGTTCCGATTCTGTGATCAGTAGGTCTGGAATAAACTTCATCCCCCACCTTGAATTTGCTAACTCTTGAACCTGTTTTCGTTACAATTCCAGCCACATCATGCCCCAATGTAAAGGGTGCTTTGTATGGCAGAATGAGTTTAAATTCGCCAGCTTTTATTTTTGAATCCAACAGGTTAACACCCGCTGAATGTATTTGTATTAATACATCGTTTGCATTTACTTTTGGCTCAGGAACTTCTTTCAATTCTAATTTTTCCTTTTTACCGTAGCGATTTAATATGAATGCTTTCATTTCTTAATTTTTAAATTTATTTATGCTTTTAATAATTGAATTTTCAAAGGTTTTATATGCAAAATGCTGCAATGCATGGATTACCGAAGACCCTTTCCCAACAGGGTGATTAAATTTCGGATCTTTTTCATCCACCAATTTTATCAGGGTATCAATAACAGGAGTGGGCTCCGGTGAATTTTCAAATAAATCTTTTGTGTAGTCGTTAAGTTTTTTACGATACAGGTTGTAATCACTTATTTCGCTTTCCGCAACCATGGAGTTAGAGACTATATTGGTTTTGAAACCCATTGGCTCAACCATACATACCTTTATATTAAATTCATTTAGTTCAAAACGCAATGCTTTGAAATAACCTTCAAGAGCATGCTTTGAAGCACTGTAATAAGCACCTCCGGGAAGACTGATCAATCCCATAATAGATCCTAGAGTGATTATTTTACCATGGCGTTGTTTTCTTAAATAGGGCAGTAATTCATTAGTAAGTTTAACTGTTCCCCAAAAGTTTGTTTCCAGTTGTTTCCTGCCCTGTTCAATCAGAGTTTCTTCCGCCAGTCCGGACAAATAGAAACCCGCGTTGTTAATCAAAATATCTAATTGATCTATATGTTTGAACAGGACTCCACCAAATGACAGAATGGATTCATCATCTGCAATATCAAGTTTCAGTAATTTGAAGGGCACCTGCGCCTGATATTTTTCCGGATTTATACTGGTGCCAATTACATTAAAACCGCTTCTGTGCAGCTTGTTTGCGATGAGAAGTCCGAAGCCTGAAGATGCACCTGTAACTAAAATACTTTGTTTCATTTTTTCTTATTTTTAAATATTAATTGTAAATTTGCTTGCGTTTTGCAAGTGTAAAGGTATCTATTAACTTGCAATATGCAAGTGATTTATTAAAAATAATTTTATGAATGCTGTTAAAAAAAGATCTGACTGCCCAGTAAGTTGCTCTCTTGATATTTGGGGAGACAAATGGTCGTTATTGATTATCAGGGATTTAATGTTTAAAAGGGAGTGTACTTATGGCGACTTTTTGAAGGCGGAAGAAAAGATTGCCACCAATATTTTGGCTTCGAGATTACAGACTTTGGAAGAAAATGGTCTGATCGAAAAATTAGATCACCCTGAAAGTAAAGCAAAAGTACTTTACAGGCTCACTCAGAAAGGAATTGATTTACTCCCATTAATGATCGAGATCAACTTATGGGCTGAAAAATATTCTGTTTTACCTGCCGAGAGAAAAGCCATGTTAAAAGAAGTAAAAAAAGACAAAGAAGCGTTTATCAAAACCTGGATGAAAGAGCTGAAGAAGGTATCCTGATTGTATAATATAAAAGACTTAGACCTGACGTTGTGCATGGTTCAACACAAAGGTCTCGAAGACTCGGAGTTTTTGTTTTCAGAAATTTGTGAGCGAAGCAATCTCATACACAATTGTGCTTAAGAGTGACTAGAATACTTAATTTTTAAATACGGATAATTCTAATTTAAATACTAAAGGGTTTCTTTTATTTGGTGGTCGTCTCAAAGGATTCCTACATATATGGCAAAACCTGCAAACATTTTAAACGTTAACAATTCAAACGACAACCTGTCATAAATTCGATTTATTTTCTAAATTTGAGAGAACGTATTATGAGACTTTCCCTGATTTTTATTTTTATTTTTTCCTGTCTTGGAAGTATTGCTACTATTATTCCTTCAGAGAACAGCCGTATAAACTACACGACTATTTATTTTGAAGAAGATCTGCAGCCCGGGGCGCAGAATTACGAATTTGTCTTGTATTCCGATTCATTGCTGGATGAAGGAAAACAAGCCGATTTACGAAGTATGAGCAGGGTCCCGGCTTTCAGGTGCAGTGACCTGCAATGGGGGACACGTTATTCCTGGCAGGTGAATGCTTATGATAAGGATCACAAGCTGGTTCATGAGGGTACAGTTCATGTTTTCAGGACCGTAAATATCACGTATTCATTTCCACATGTGATCAGGGCCGGCCTGGATATAAAAACCAATAAGAAAGGCAAACATTCGGGCGGATTGCTTTTGCTCGACTACACGCGCTGCATGTATACCAGGGACGGGATACCTGTGTGGACCCTCCCGGATATCCCTGGAATAGTAGGACCAGAAACGCAGATCAGGGATATGAAACTGACCGCAGACAATACCATCACTTTTTTGACGGATAAAACAGCGGTTGAAATTGACCTGGATGGAAAGATTTTATGGAGGGCGCCGCGTGGATTTGTTTATGAAAAAGATACGGTAATTTATCATCATGATCTTAAAAAGACAGATCGGGGCACCTACATGGTTTTGGGAACAAGAAGAGTTTTAAGGCCCTTTATGCAAAATTATACGGCCGGGCAGCTTCAGAATGAAGCGGAGATTTCTGTGATCAATAAAAAAGTGTATAAAAAAACACAGATGACAATTCTTCTGGAATTTGATCGCAACGGTAAACTTGTCTGGTTCTGGGACGCTGATTCCTATATTAAAGATGCGGACCTGCTCTATAAAAAGTATGAAACGGGCGCGCCCTTGTTTTCATCGCACTCTAACGCCTTTAGCGAGAATGCGGAAGCAACAACCGTTTATATCGGTTTCCGGGATCTGAGCAGGATCGTGAAAATTGATAAAGCCACAAAAAAAGTCACCATGAGTTACGGTGAAAAATTCCCATCAGGCGATGCAGAAGCCGCCAACAATTTATTCCGGAAACAACACGATGGAACGATTACAACCCGCAACACGCTGCTTATATTCAACAACAATGAGGCGGCCGTGAAAGAAGGGGAGCGCGCTGTTTCCAGCCTGATCGAGATCAAGGAGAATGCAGCGCCGGACGATACCACTTTATGGAGCTTTGCGCTAAATTTTGATTCTCAGACAACAGGCTGGAGTTCGGGCGGAGGCAATGTGACCGAACTGCCAAATTCTAATTTTCTTTTATGTGCCGGAACCCTGAACCGGGTTCTGGAAGTGACGCGTGATAAAGAGATAGTATGGGATGCACTCATTCAGTCTTTTTCGGCGGGAAGTGGAGCCTGGAAACCTTTTCCGCAGTATCGCTGCAGCTGGCTCCCTTACCTGAAGAATTTTAATTTTGTCCCCGTGCTTTTAGAAAAATCCAACGCGCGGGAAATCAGTCTAAACATTACCAATACAGGTAATACCGGGGATAAATACCTTGTTGAGGTCTTCGCTATCGGTAAAGGAATTTACAAAAAGCGTACGGAAAATATCCCTGCCAACGAGACCCTTGAACAAGTGATCCCCTTAAAGACGCTTCCACCGAATATTAAAAAGCTTGTTATCAGGATCACTTCAGAAAGTGGAAAACTAAAAAAGGAACTTTCTCTTAATTTATAGTTAATCTATAATTTACTTTCCACTGCTCAAAATTTTTTATGGAAAAATCCAAAGGAGCCGTCTTTTTATAAAGTGCCACACTAAAGGTGCTATTCTTTTGTTAGATTAACAGAAAGATGAAAAAGAAAGGATTTACCATTAAGATCGATAATCCCTGTGAGCAGGATTGGAACAAACTTCCGGCCATGGAAGGCGGACTTTTTTGCAAAGACTGTTCTAAGGTTGTTCGTGATTTTACGACCATGTCTGATGAACAACTGATCAGGATCTTTACAGATCCCGGCATGAAAGATACCTGCGGAAAATTTCATAAAAGCCAGCTGGATAAGGTGTATGTCATTGAACCGCCGAAACTATACTAAACGACATATATAATTGCGGATAAATTAGTATATTTGTATAAAAACGTTATGCAAAAACTAACCGTAAGTAATCCTAAAAAAATTGAGCGCCAAATAAACGCGTTCATAA
>Ga0208492_1000217_pt1 | contig 56128 bp, 43 predicted proteins | sample Subbioar_CSW14AB_FD_184820 | JGI IMG/M metagenome (GOLD analysis project Ga0208492, IMG submission 184820) | Serpentinite rock and fluid subsurface biosphere microbial communities from McLaughlin Reserve, California, USA - CR12Mar_CSW14AB (SPAdes) | ecosystem: Environmental > Terrestrial > Deep... | reverse complement strand
CGATCCAACGTGGCGACAACGACTGAGACAGGCCTACCAGATCGCCATGGCCAAAGGCTTGTGGAAACACGCTTATGCCGCCTCGAATCCCGCCGAGTATTGGGCAGAACTTTGCCAGTCCTACTTCGACTGCAACCGCGTCAACAACTGGAATCACAATGCCGTTGGCACGCGCGAGCAGTTGAAGCAATATGACCCCGAAGGCTACGACCTCGTCCGGACGACATTAAGACTCACGGCGCGAACCGACTGGCGCTACCGCCCCTTGCGGCAACAGCCAAGCGTGATCGCGCCGCCGGCGCGCTTTAAGATCGATCCCTATTACACGAAGTTCACCTTCGCCCGGGAATTCCCCGTGATCGGGTCGGGCCGCGCGAGCGATGCCGCGTTGCTCGCGGCGAACGACACCATCCGCAAGATGTTCGCGTACCGGCATGACCTGCTCAAGGCGATGATCGCCGACGGTGTCAAACTCGTCGTGTTGGGGCCGGAGGAAAAGCTGAGCGACCTACCGGAATTTCGGGAGGCGAAGAAACAGGCGGGTTTTGATGAGGTGCGCTTCTTCGACGATGTCGCGGAGCAAAAACTGCTCGTCGTTCCCGAAGAAAATGTCCTGGGCCGATCCTCGGAACCCTTTGCGGGCAAAAGTACGGTCGTCTCTGCCTTTGCCAAAGGCCTCTACCATGCGACGGCCCTGCGCCCCGTTGACCCTGCTTTTGAAGGAAAACGCGACAAGCAGCAATACGAACTACGCGTCAAACGATTGGACCTCGACTTTGACACCCGGCTGAAAACCCTTTTCGAATCGGCGAGTTCGAAAGGTCTCTGGAAAAGCACGGCCGGGGGACGCAACCGCTTGGAGTATTGGGCCGCTGGCGTGGAAGCCTATTTCGACGCCTCCGGGGCAGGTCACGCGCCGAACCTGGCCGACCGCCCCATCACAACTCGAGAAGCTCTGAAAGCCTATGACACCGAGTTGTACGCGCTCGTGGACGAAACCATGGCGTACAAAGAACACGTCGATTGGCGGTATCGCCGGCCCGTGATTCGAGAATAGCCGGAAACCGGCATCGAATTGCCGCCGACCTCCCAGGATCGGTTATTCGAGTGGCACTCTCTGTCGAAAACCGTTTGGGAGAACAACTCACCGCTCGAGTGAACGCCGTGCTGAAGGCGCTCGAAGACTGAAAACCCACGGACAACGCAATCTCTCCAATGGCCTTTGTTCGGAAGGAAAGTTCGTCTTTCGCCAAAGCGATTCTCCAGTTCGCCAAGTATTCCATCGGGCCGAGCCCCATGACGGTTTTGAACCGAGTGGCGAATGTTGACCGGGAGACGCCGCAGAGCCGTGCCAGTTTCGCCACCGTCCACATGCCAGCGACTTCGCCATGCATTGCTGAGAGCGATTTCGCTATGACAGGATCTGCGAGGCCGCGGAGTAGGCCTTTCGATCCCGGTTTTAGCCGCAACACTTCGCTGCGCGGCAGTTCCAGGAGATTGAAATGGGATCGAATTCCAAAACCGCCCAACGATCTCTCGGAACAAAGTTGATGTTAAGGTTCAGTCTTGTTGAGTGTCGGGGCGTTGGGAATGATTGCCACAGGAAGAGCCGTGCTCGCAAAGAGCCGGAGCCTGAGACGTGTGCGTCTGCACCGCGGGGTGGTCCTGGCAGTTGAGACGAATCGTTTCGCCGTCGAGGTGGACCGATCGGGTCGTGCGGACGCGAAGTTCCTCGGCCTTGATCTCCACGGGGCCAGCCGATTCCAGTTGAATCGATTGGGTGGATGTCATCTTGAGCGAGCCGCCATGGACCCGGACCATGGGGCCGTTGGGAGTCAGCAGGATCTCCACCTCGACCTGGCCATCCGACGAAAGGATTTCCATCTGGTCGGTATCGTGGCTCTGACCGGCCGAAATTCGCAGAGTCCTACCCGAGGGCAGCGCGTAACCGCCTCCCTCGGATCGGGTCTGCAGTCCCCGGTTTTCGGCCGAGGGATTTCCCTCCGTGGAGGGGGATGGTTTTTCCTGATCCATTGGACCAAACTCCAGAGGCGGTTCGCTTGCGGCCGCCACGATCAAACCATCGACTTGGGAGCGACGACGAAAAGGGTAAATTGAATTCGAGAAGTTTTCCCGCCGAGGGAGAGGGTTAGGACCTGCTGGTCCTGAATATTGCCCTGGACCCGGTTTTCGTTGAAGCGGATCGCCAGGCTCAGCGTCCTTTTCACATCGCCCCATTCGGAACCGGTCTGATCACGGGACAATTGAAAATAAGTCACGCCCGGGGGCAATACCCTTGGGGGGGTCTTGATGGGGGTGAAACTCAAACCAGCCTTGCCGGCGCGGTAAAAAGCATCCGCTTGGTCGGCACTTCCCACTTTCATATCGAGGACACCCGGCTGGGTAAGAATGCGGACAACTTCCTCGGTCGGCTGGTCCGATTGAACACCAATGAACATGCCCCAATCGGGCTGTAGCCACGCCGGTTCCAAGGTGACCTGCATGCGCAGACCCGCCCCGATAAACGGCCGGTCTTTGAATTCCGGTTCGACAATCATGTCGAGGTATTCCTCGATCAGACGGCGCAGAGGGACAAAGGTCTTGTGCGGTTCCCAGGAATCCAGGGTAGGTAGCGGGGGAAGCAAACGGCTCTGGCCATAAACCGCCAAAGCCCCGGCAAGACGGCACAACTCCAGATAAAGTTCACCGACTGTCGTGGAGACATTATTGGCCATTGCCTGAAGGGCCCCATGGGCCGCGTTGAGGCAATTCAACTGGGAAAGGAGCAGGGGTTCCCTGGCTCCCATGCCAAGACCGCCCGCCCTGAGTTGAGTCGCGACGCCCGTCGCTTTTCGGCCGACACGGTTGAGCAAGTACTGAATGATGTTGTCCGCCATGGGGGCATACCCATTGGCCAGAAACAACGGGGGATAAAAATCCGGATCCAGTTGAGGCGCTCCATCGGGCCGATTGGACCGGATCACTCGGGCCAGAGTCAGGACCGCCAGACCATCGGTCTTATCCGATTGGGTCAACAACCGGAAATTGAGCCTCTTGACCAGGATCTCTTCGGGTCGCTGGCCGTCATTTTCATCCTCGACCGTCACCGCCTCGATCTGGTTTCGGGTGAGGGTGCTCTCTTCCGCGACCTTGCTGTTGGCCCGCCCAAGGCTGAGCATGGGGATCCCTAATAGAAAGGTAACCGAGCTATCCCGATCCAAAAGGGCCTTGAAATTGTTGGTGACTGTGGCCGATTCTCCCGGGATATCCGCGATGGTCCTGTCGGGAAGCATCGCCTTGAGGGTTTTGATGCGGAAAATGTGATTGGCCAGAGCGTCCAGGTCGATCTCGAGCAAACCAATCCCGGCCGTTTGCCCGGAAAGGAGCTGAACCGGGTAATATTGCTGGATCGCCTGATATCGGTCATTGGCCTGGAAATGGTGGGGGCGCAGGAAAAGCCCTTCATTCCAGTAAATCGCCTTGTTTGCCATGAAGTTAACCTACCCGGCGGCCTCTATCCGTAAATCAATATCCTATTTCCGTAAATCAATATCCTACTTAAAAGCCTCCCAAGTCCTTCCCCGGTTCCGTCCGGGTTGGTGAAATAGGGATTGGGCCCGGGGGAGTTTATGGCCAACTCTTTGGTGGACAGGCAGTCAGATTTCGTTTTGGCCCTGCTCATCGAGGGGCTCAGGATCCGCGAAGGCCTCGAAAAAGGCGAACCTCTTTCTTTTGACCTGGAACATTCCCGAATCCGGGAAATGCTGGTTTCCGCCGCCGACATCGACGGCCGAATGAAAGTCACCGTCCCGCCCCAGGCGATTCCCAACGCCTTTTGGAAGCCCGATACCCTGGAAGCAGGGGCCTGGACCGGCGAATTCCTGGGGATTCGCTATCCGCTTGCATGTTGGGTGGATGAGATTTTCTGCCTGGATTCCCCCTGGGCGGACCGCTGGAACGAGGCCAAACTCGAAGCGGGCCTTTACGGAACCAATGATCGGGCCTGGAAGTTTTGGCAACAGGCGGCCATTATCGAGGCCCATGGCGATTTCAAACTGATGCAGGCTTTTTTTGGGGCGGTCATGCTCGGTTTCAAGGGGATGCTGGCGGACGAACCCATGAAACTCATCGAGTGGAGCGCCGCCATGCGTGAAAAGATGTGTCGCATTCAACCTTTGGAGTTTCCCGAGGAACTGGAACCCGATCCCCCGACGATCGTCCCACCCCACTACGCCCTTCTGCATCACCGTCGAATGCTCAAAATCTGTGGGTTGACCCTGCTTGCCGTGATTCCCACTTTGTTTTTTCTGCTGGTGCGTTTTTTTTCACAATGATGGAATGCCTCAACCGGTTGCCTCGGAATGGGTTGTAGCCTGATGCAGGCGGTCCCTTGGAGTGATGGCTCATGTTTCTGTTCCGCTGGATCGGCAAATTGTTCATGGGATTTCTCGGGTTACTGACCCCGATGTTTTCCATGGCCAAAGGTCTGGGCCGGCCAAACAGTGCCATCCGCTGGATTCTTCACGGAGTTTTGGTCCTTTTGATTTTGGCCCTCCTGGGCTTTCTCCAGTACTGGTTTGAAATCGGTCGTTTCGTTTTTGCCCCTCACCCCTTGCTGAGGATGTTCTGGCTGCCCCTTGTGGGCATCATGGTTTACATCAATATCTGGCTGTTGTGGCTCGTCTGGCGCCTTTATGACCCCAAACCTGGACCATCCCTTTGGGAAGACATCGATTTTTCCTGGGAGCAGGTGACGGGTGCCATTTACCGGGCGGGAATGGACCCGACCAAGGTTCCCCTCTTTCTCGTGCTTGGCCGGCCCGGGTCGGGCTTTGGCACCTTGTTCGAAGCCGCGCGAATCCCCCTGGAAATCCATGGGATCCCGGAGTCCCAGCTAGCCCCTTTGCAGGTTTATGCCGGAAAACAGGCGATTTTCATTGTCAGTTCGGATACCTGTCTGCTTGGGGCGCTGTGCGACCGTGTGACCTCACACCTGACCACCCTTGAGGGTTACCCGAATCTGCCTCCCGACGCCAAATCGGGGTTGTTTTCGGGTCCAATGGGGAAAACGGCTTCACCTGCCATGGCGGGAGCGGCCTCCGTTTCCAGCCCCCTGGCGGAAAACCCCGTGGATGGGGCCCACGAGGCCTTGCGGCCGATTACCCGGGATCCCGAGTTGATGGGGCGGATGCAATCCAGGCTGGACCATCTTTGTCGCCTGATTCGAGGGATGAGACACCCATGGTGTCCGCTGAATGGGGTTTTGTTGGTCATCCATGAACTGGCGACCATCAATGAACAGGTTGCCACGCAGGCCGCGATCCTGGCACAAACCGACCTGAATACGGTCGTGGAGTCATCGGGGGTGGATTGCCAGGCCGTAGTGCTTTTTTCCGATGCGGAACGAATCCTGGGTTTCCGTGAGTTTCTGGCCCTGGTTCCCAAGGACAAGCGGGATCAAAGACTTGGCAAATCGATCCCGCTGGCCCTGAACGCCACCGAGGAAAGACGGGCCGAAATCATGAATCAAACGATTTACTGGCAATCGGCCGAATTGATTCCCAAGCTGATTTTCCGCACCTTTCAGATTCATGGGCTCGAGGAAAACCCTGATCCCAACAAACCGGGCGGCATCGATGTTCACGCCAATCGCCAGCTCATGCGTCTGATCGGTTCGATCTGGTCCCGCCGTTACGCCATGGGAAGGCTTTGCGCCAGGATCCTGGGGGAAAAGCCGCCGCGACCTCTGCGCGTGACCGGTTGCTATCTTGGGGCGACGGGTCCGACCCGATCGACCCAGGGGTTTTTGACCGATCTATTCGCCCAGATCTTTGAGGGGCAAAATCTGGTGACCTGGACCCAGGAAGCCCGACAAGCCGAAAAGGCCCTAATGCTTGTGGTGATCGTGGGGTACGCTTTCACGGCGTTATTGACGATTCTTACCGTGGTTTTGGCAGTGATTGTGTTTCGCTAGGTAAGGGAAGTGGGGAAGCCTGGCCTTCCTCCCGATTTCCCCGGATGGGTTTCGGTAAGACTTGATTGGGTAACGGTTGGGGGAGGTCCGAGGAGGGTCCTGGCAAGGCCAGCGAGGAGGGTCCTGGCAAGGCCAGGGGGGAAGGTCCCGGCAGGGCACGGCGGCTGGGGTTACCGATTCCCTCGGGTGATTCGGGGCGTCCCAACGGGTCCCGCGGCGATAAATCCTCAACGCAGGGCGGGACGGCAATCGGATCATTAAAAAGGACGGCTCGATACCGTTTGGCAATCTGAGCTTTTTCTCCCGCAAGCAGGCCAAAACGCCTGACCAGAATGGGGCTTTCGATGGTTTTGACCTCGGGAACCCGGACGATGATTTCTTCGGTGACGGGCTCCAGAACCTGACAATTCATGGTCACCGTCACGGGGACAGTCACCTGACGGCAATCGCATGCCGCTTCACCGGTCGTGGGATCCACCTCGCCTTTCAGGATCGTTCGCCGGGATAACACCTGAATCCGCCGTTCCACCGTTCGCAATTTCAAGGTGGTGATCGTCTGTTTTTCCTCACGGTAATGGATCTGGACATCTTGTCGGGTCGTGCCAAATTCCGCTTTGCCCGGAATGTATTGCGGTACCGACTCGATCCGCACCTCAGGAACCAGGCGGACGCGCTTATCGTGAATCTCTTTGCAAGGAGCCACCAATTCCTGAGGCCCTTCGTCCGGGCTGACATACCGCTGACTGATTTCTGGTGTGATGAACGGCTTTTCGACCTTGGGCGGCGCATCGGCCGCGCTTCGACCAGGTGAAGGCGGATTCGCCGAAGCGGAGGGTGCGCCAGGGGAAGGGGCGACTGGGGGCTTGACCTGTCCCAGGGCCAAAGAGAACGAACAAAGAAGTACGGCAAAGGCGGACATGGTGGACGGTTCCCATGGGATGGTTCACCAAAAAAGGGAACCTTGCCCTTTTACCCCATGGGATCAACTTCGACGGAAAGGACGCTCAACCCATCCTCTTGGTTCTGGAGCCTGGGCGTTTCGATTCATGGACCCCCTCTTGATCCGTCGCCGTGGAATCACCCTCAAAATCGGCCAAATCGTCAGTCTATTCCCAGTTTTCCCAGATGTTGCCGGAGCCTCGCTGGGCTGGCTTTTGATTGGAGGGGCGCAGGCCCAGTTTCCATTTTTTTCCGGCCGGGGCCTGGGGATCCTGGGTGTCCTTGGCCTCGGTTGCGGGTCTTGCCTCTTTGGCATTTTTTGCCTCTTTCAAAACCCAGGAGTGCTCCCCTTCGGTCACATCGAGACCCAGTTGCACAAAATGATTCAGACAGGCCTTGCGGCTTTTTCCCGGCCAACGGGAGGCGGCACTCAGGATCGAAAGCCCGGCAAGCTTATTGGCCAGGCCCGAAGGCGCCGCCACGGGGTGGTCCTTGGCGGGGGAAAGGTTGTCCTCCGTCAGGCGAACCGCCAGGGTCAGTAAGTGGATGGGGTTGCCATCGGCTGATTCGTCTTGCTTTCCCAAGGATTCCACGGTTTTGGCGTCGGGATGGATGACCCAGGCGACGATGAGGTCCAGGGCTTCCCGAGGGCCCGCTTTCGTGTTGACCTTGAGAAGCTGAGCCTGGCAAAGAGCGGCCCACCAGATCGCTTCGCGGGTGGAAAGCCAACCGGCGATCAACCTCACGGCCATGCCGGGGTCATCCTTGCCAAGCAATCCCACCGCCTTGGTGCTGGTGAGGCCGCTGAGCTGGGGGGGGAATTCCGAGGAATCCAACACCCGGCCCAGGGCTTCACTGGAGGGGGACGAAGGCTTGAGGCGTTCGAGAAGCGGCATGAATTTGCTCTGACACAGTTTCTTTTGGAATCAATTCGCTTGCATCCCATCCCGCGCTGGCATGGACGATCTCTTGATGGGCAATCTCTTTGGGGATTTCCTGAAGCATTGGGAGGGGCAAGCGCCCATAAGCGATATCCAACCCAATTTGCAGGAAATGCCGCAAATGCAATTTGTACTGGGTTGGGTTGAAACGGACCGAGGCCAGATAGACTACCGCGCCACAAAGACGCCCGCACAAATGGGGCTTGGGAAACATGGGCGGGCAGTCGACAGGTCCCATGCTTCCGCCCGCGAGAAATGCAGCCGAACCGAGAATCCTGCCGACTGTGGCGGCGCCAGCCTTTTTGCCCCATTCGCGACAAAGGCGCCGGGATCGTTCCGAGGGTTTCAGAACAAAATCCCTGACTTGTTTGATGACTTGCAAAACTTCCGGGGAATACGGTTTTTGGCGATGGGCCTCGACAAGACTCATCAGCGCCCACCAAATGGCATGTCGCGGCGGCAAAGCAAGGCTTAACAACTTTCGTGAGTCGGCAACCAGGTTGTTACCCCGCCAAATTTGGATTTGACTGGCAACGGAACCACCCGGAACCAACGTTTGTTTTCCGTGAGCACTGACCTCGAAATATTGGAAGAACGACTCGGCTTGCAATTCCATGGCCAGGGCGGGATCGCCAATAAATTCAAACCCGCCCCGTTGGTGGAGGGTTTCCTGGAGGATCTTGTCCAGAGGAGTTGCGATCTCGGTCATGGTTTTCCTTGTCCGGCATGGGATCGCCGGGGAGTTGCGATCTCGGTCATGGTTTTCCTTGTCCGGCATGGGATCGCCGGGGAGTTGCGATCTCGGTCATGGCTTTCCTTTTCCGGCATGGGGATCGCCGGGAGTCCATTTTTCCCAGATATTTCCTATCGTCGGTTGGCTCGATTTTTTTGAGGCCTCATCAATGTCTTTCGCCAGCAGAAAATCACGCAAGGCAGCTCCCTCGGAAAGAGGGGTTTCCGGTGGGTCTTTTGCCAATTTGACTGGTCGTAAAGGAACCGCTTTCGGTTTACGAGCAGCGCTCTCCCTTCTGGCCTTTCCCGTTTCCGTGGCTTGGACGGCCTTCTGTTTGATTTGTGCGATTTGCGCGAATAGTTGTTCCTGTTCCTTGAGTAGCTCCTGTTTCTTCGTCATGATTTTCTGGAACTCGGCCTTTGCATCTTGGAAGGCCTGAGGAACGGTGGCCTCAAACTCTTCATGGCCTTTTTCCAAGCGGGCCAGGAGATCCTCGAACAATTTTCGTTTTTCCGGATCTCGAGCGAGCGTAATCGCGGAAGCCAAATGGTCCTTGACTTGCCCAATCGATTCCAGGAAAGGCCCCAAGTCGCCATTGAACGCTTCGGGAAATCCCACGGAAAACCTCCAACCAGTTCGAGAAACCAATCGATTTTTGATTCGTTTTAATTCGTTTTTATTCGATGGTGTTCAGAGCCGTTTCAACGGAAAGGATCCCCTCGGCACTTTCGGAAATCATGGCACTGTTGATCGAGGATTCGGCTTCGAACTCCATCGAATTGGTGACCCCTTCCACGGTGGTCCCTGAGACGCCCACATTGACTTCGGTTTCGGCGGCCGTCAGGTTGTGGCCTTCGGCTGTCATTTCCCTCAAGACCTCTCCCACCGTTTCCGTGATTCCGGCCGCGCTCACCTCGATGGTCGTTTCGGCGCATTTGGTGACCAGGCCCGCTTCCGTCATGGTGAAGGTCGTTTCGCCCACTTTAAAGACAATCGATTCCGGGGTCATCTCGATCGAGCTACCCACCTCGGGAGGCCCCATGGTCAGCGACAGAGATTCTTCTCCCAGGGAAATGGTCCCATTGGTACCAGGGAGCCCATAGGTAAGCAAAATTCCCTTTGTGGTTACCGTAATCAATGCACTGACGCCTGGTGAAGGAGTGCTGATCGAAATGCTGGCTTCCGCACCCTTTGCGTTTAACCCGATGGATCCGGAGTCGGTACCCTGGGACATGGAAAGGAAAGCGTTGTTGGCGCAAAGGTTAATGAATTGGGAATTCAACCCGAGGGTCGCTCCAGATCCGGCCGAAGTGATGTTCACATTGCCATTGGTCGCCATGACGATAAACTCGGTGACCGTGTGAAATTCAGGGTATTCTGAAAAGTTAGTTAACACCAGTGACTCCTTGGAAAGATCCGAATACAGAAATTTGGTTTATTTGCTCCAGACTTCACCAAGCTGGGCAGTAGCTTTTGCAATGGTCTCCGTATTGACCGTAAATTCCTTGACGTAGTTTTCCAGGTTGCTGGTTTGCAAATTGATATTGTATTCATAAATATAAATTTCATCTCCTTCACAATCAGCCATTAATTCCAGGCATTCCTTGAGTTCATTTTCCGACCAACTAATATTATTCCGGAGAGTGGCGATTGCATTTTCCGCGGCCTGAATCGTCTGCTGCAATGGCAAGACCAGCTGAAGATACTCCACTAATTTCAGGACAAATAACCATCGTGATTCCAAAGGAGGGATGATCAGGGTGGCTAATTGCACCGCGGATTTCTGGGTACTGGTTGCCCCCGACTGGCTATCGGAAATGACTCCGTAAAGGAAACGCAAAACCAAGGCCGCCGAGAGCAGACCAAGAGCCCCGACCCCCAAGGTCAGCGCAACCGCCAAGGGAATGGTTGGCTGCTTGATCTCACACCGCCTTTGCCTCCTGTCCACGGTAAAGGAATCGCCGTAATATCCAAACGAAGTGTTATTTCCAAAAACCAGGCTGTTGTTTCCCGTGGCACCAAGGATCCCCCCGGTTAACAAACTGGCGACTGGAAAAGGAGCCAAACCAAATAATTTTTCCAGGAACACTTCCCAATCCATAACCACTTGGGTATTGGACCCAAAGACATTGGATTGATAGCCATTGCCGATGGTAAACCAGAGGTAGTCACCAATATTGCAACCATAGGTGGAGTTATTAACCGGGAGGCCTTTTTCCTGTGCTCCAGTCGCATCCAAGGCCGCGTCGATTACATCCCAAATGGACATCGATCGAACTCCCGAAATTGAGCCATCATCCCGAAACTTCCCTCAGATCCAATCCGGTGTTCATGGGGTCGAAGCAGTATGCTTTATCCGCCATGCAGGTAAAAATCCAACTTCGGCCGCATGTTGAATTGCTGGCTTTCCTGATGGGAGACCAAAGCCCCCTCGGCATGAATGTGGACGACCTCCGATCCTTTTTCATCGGACATCAAAATCTGATGAAAATTCTTCGACGGGTCTCCCCCTTCAATCGAACTTTTAAAACCAGAAATGTAAACATGTTCCGGGAGCGCATAGGGAGGCATATTCAACGAATTGTAAACACTACCCACCACGATTGGCCGATCCGGATCACCCCCTTCGAAGGCGACCACCACTTCGTGGCCGACCCGGGGCCAAAAGCATGCCCCCCAGTTTTTCCCCGCGGAGACCTGACTCACCCGAACCCAGCAAGAACTGCCGGCATCGGTGGGACCATTGCGATCAAACCAGAATCGCACTTTGATTCGCCCATAGGGATCGACAAAGGTTTCCTTGCCGACAGGACCTGTCACGATGGCCGTTTCGATCCCGCCCAAGCGGGGCCGCTGCCGCGCAGGCCAGGGAGCTTGGACCAGCGATCGCGGCGCTGACTCCGTGGTAACCTCGATGCGCAAATTGGAGGTTTCCCCTGCCCAAAATCGCCCTTCCAGTTCGAGATCGTGAGACGCGGTCACGGTCAGCCAATCCCCATTTTGATTGGAATGAGATGTCAAACGAAACGCGTGTCCCGGGGTCACCTGGCAGCAATTACCAATCGCCCAAGCTCGAACCGATCCCGAGGCGGCACCCCGTGCCAGGATTTTGGCTTGTCGCTCCTGCGCGGGATAAATTTGGGGAAGTGCGGCGGAATCCTGCCCGCCGGAACTGTTGACTCCATCAAAATAGCGAGCGGCCGACAGATGATCCTCCTGCCAGGGCGCAACGGAACCGGAAGGTGTCAGCGACAGATCCCCGGCCATGATGGATGCCGGCCCATTGGCGTTGGCTTCAATCTTTTGCCCGAATAGCTGAAACTGGTGATCCAATATCCCCGCACCGGTGGTGCTCATCGACTGGGTGACTTTCCAAGACCGGAAAAACGGTTTCCGCTGGGTTCCCCCCAAAGTCAAATCATAAGCAATCTCACCCACGGAAGGGCCGATCGGACTGTTATCCGCCAAAACCAGTTGATGCCCTTCTTGGGTGTGTTTCCAATAATGGGTGATTCCCTCTTCAGAGCAGAGCCTGAGGAAAAACTCGAGATCGGTTTCCCGGTACTGAGTGCAATACACCCGCACCGGGGGAGTCTGATTGATCAGATATTCCGCTCCACCGACGGGTTTGAGGATTTCCTTGAGGATATCCAGCGCGGACTGGTTTTGGAAAATGCGTGAGCGCCGTGTGAGTCCAAGGCGGGCAAGTTTTGGCCTCAAGACCATGGAATAGTGATCGAAAACCTCATCCGAATCCCCCTGGGACCATTCGGCAATTTCCCCGTGGTAGTGGCGCTCGCTGCCACCAGGAAGCTCAACAGCGACCCTTGCCTCATGCCCTAACAAGGCATTGAAGTCCACCTTGGTACTTTTGGCGGCGATCAGATTCACCTGAAAATCAAAAGAGGCCCCGAGGGTTTCCGTCCCTTTGAGGCTCACCGCCAATAATGTGTTTTCCTCCAGGGGGGTAAACACTTTGATTGGCGATCTTTCCTGGGTAAACCTGGCCATGTTTGCTGCTCCGCGCCCTCAAATTTGGGTTCGGGACCACTAGGGCTTAAAAGGCGGTCGTTGAATCCACCACAATTTCGTAGAGGCAATCGGATCCTTTGCCCGCGCTGAGCCGGACTCGCTCCACCGTTCCTCCTTCGGCCACGGTGGTCAACAATCGTCTGGAGATTTCCGGAAGGAGCGTCGTGTTGATGATCTTGTCCACGATGCGGGCACCTGATTCGGCTTCATTGCACCGGCCAAGGATCGCCTTGACGACTTCATCACCATATTCAAAATCGGCCCGGTACGATTCCCTGAGCCGCTCGCCCACCTTGGCCAATTTGAGGTGGATGATCTTGCGCAGGACATCCTCGACCAGTGGGAAATAGGGGATGACGGTCAATCGTCCCAGGAACGCATCCTTGAACGATTTTAACAATTCGGATCGAATGGCATCGCGCAGGCCATTGGGGTTCGGGCGTGTGTCGGGATCGGCGCACAATTTCAAAATCAGATCGGTCCCGGCGTTGGACGTCAACAGGATGATCGTATTTTTGAAATCGGTTTCAAGCCCTTTTTCATCGGTCAGGCTGCCCTTGTCAAACACCTGAAAAAATAGGTCATGAACCGCCGGATTGGCCTTTTCAATTTCATCGAGCAGAACCAGGCTGGAAGGCTTTCGTCTGACCGCCTCGGTGAGAACTCCTCCTTTACCGTACCCAACCAGTCCGGGAGCGGGCCCAGTCAGCCGCGAAACCATCATGTCCGATTTGTATTCGGACATATTGATGACGGTGAGACTGTTTTCGCCGCCAAACATCAACTCCGCGAGCGCCAGGGCTGTTTCGGTTTTCCCGACCCCGGATGGCCCCACCAGCATGAAAACACCAATGGGCAATCTTGGATCGCTTAGACCCGCGCGGTTGGTCTGAATCCGCTCGGCCAGCATGTCCATTGCATGATCCTGGCCCACCACCCGCTTTTTGAGGGTTTCGGCCAGATGGAGGACATTTTCGACCTCATTTCGGACCATTTTCCCCAGGGGGATTCCGGTCCACCCCGAGATCACATCCGCGACGACTCCCGCATCGACAAAGGGATGGATGAGTGGCGTTTCCCCCTGGACCTTGTCAAGCTCGGCGGTGAGCGCGGTCAACTCCGCTCTTGCCTTGACGGGATCGACAACTTGAGTTGCGGCAGGTTGCGTTTCCGGCTTTTTGGCCGCCTCACGATCCGCGGGATCTTTTTTGTCCTCTTCTGGTGAAATCAAGGATTCCAGTTGAGACCGAACCAAATCGACTTTGGCAGCCAGGGCTTTTTCCTTCTCCCATTGGGCGGCCAGATCCTCCCCTCGTTTGCCTTCTTTGGTCAATCGGTCATCGATCTCGACAAGCTGGGCCTTATGGGCGATTCCAAGGTTCTCTTCACCTTCCAGGGCTGCTTTGGCCAAACGAAGTTTGTCTTGTTCCCGGCGGGAATCTTCGAGGGCCGCGGGAGTCGTGGACTGACTGAGAGCGACCCGGGCGCATGCCGTGTCCAAAAGGCTGATCCCTTTGTCGGGAAGCTGGCGGTCGGGAATGTACCTCTGGGAAAGGCGAACCGCTTCGACCACGGCTTCATCCAGGATGCGGACCTTGTGGTGCTTTTCAAGCGATAGGACGGTGCCGCGAAGCATGGCCACGGCCTTGTTACGATCCGGTTCCTCGACCTTGACCAGTTGAAACCGGCGCTTAAGCGCCGGGTCATCCTCGAACGATTTTTTGTATTCGTCAAAGGTGGTGGCCGCGACGGTGCGCAATTCACCTCGTGCCAGCGCTGGCTTGAGCAGGTTGGCCGCATCTCCAGAACCGGCAGCCCCACCCGCCCCAATGAGAGTATGGGCTTCGTCGATAAACAGAATGATCGGCGTGGGGGATCCCTGGACCTCCTGAATCACCGATTTCAGCCGGTTTTCAAATTCCCCCTTCACCCCGGCCCCGGCTTGCAACAGTCCAAGATCCAGGGCTCTGAGACTGACCGCCTTGAGGGGTTCGGGAACATCGCCCGAAGCAATGCGCAAGGCGAATCCCTCGACCACCGCCGTTTTCCCAACCCCCGCTTCCCCGGCCAGGATTGGGTTGTTTTGACGCCGGCGAGTCAGGATGTCGATCACCTGGCGGATCTCGAAATCCCGGCCGATGACCGGATCCACTTTTCCCTCTCGGGCGCGGGCGGTGAGATCCTGGGTGAATTGGTCCAGATTGGGTGTTTTGGATGCGGACCGGGGTTGCCCATCGGGGGAAACACCAGTGGCTCCTCCGCTTGCCATGACAACCGATGGGGTACCGGGATCTTCCTTGCTGTGGGCCAGAAGCGTGCCCAGATCTTCGGACAACTTATCCGAGGAAAGCTTGTTCAGTTCCGCACTGCTTGCCCGAATCCGCAAGGAAAGATCGCGATCACCGAGCAAGGCGGCAAACAGATGACCACTGCGGATGCGACCCGATGCGAAATCGATGGTGGCCAGGAGCCAGGCCTGGCGAATCCAATCAGGAATTTCCGGCGACAACTGAGGCGCCCGGCCATTTCCGGTTTTGAATCCTTCCATGGTGCGGGTCAAATCGGACCTCACCCGGCCCTTGTCGACCTCGTAATGGCGCAGGATCGTGCTTAAATCACTATCCGTGACATCGAGCAGCTTTAAGAGCCAATGCTCCACCTCGACATTGAAGTTCGTTTTGGAAAGACAAAGTCCGGCGGCCCCTTCCAATGACTTCAAACAGGTTTCATTCAGTTTTTCGGTAAGCGCTCGCAAATTGCTTCCGGCCACGGGAAACCTCTCATTTCAAGGAAGATCACAGAGACATTTCACTGGAAAAAACCAGTTCATCGACGGTATGAACCGGTTTTTTTCCGAAGAGCCAGAGGGACTGGCCAAGTACGGGCCCATCTCTTCGCAGTACCGGTGGAGGCAACGCCTCGCCTTGAACCACCAACTGGATATCGAAATCGATTCCGTTTCGCACGTAAACTCGGGTCATTTCCCTGACAGTGCGCAAAAGCGGGGATGGGATGGCCTTTCCGCCGCGAGAAACCGCGGGTAAAAACTGGGCGAATGTCGCGGCATCCAAAGGTCCAATCCGCAAACGAAAATGGCTTTGGATTTCCAAAACTCGAGATCCGCAGATGGCCCCGGTCCCAAGTCCACCGTAAAGCCCTCCGGTCTGTGGATCGTTTTCGCCATCCGGTGATGGATTCACCAGCGCGGTTTGGCAGTCGGATCCCAAGGCAAGCCAGCGAGGTCGAAATTGTTCCACTTGCACGGGGATATTGAGGTAGTCGGTGAGTAGGGCTTCCAATCCCACGGCGGTTCGCACCGTGCGGGAAAAAGCGGCTCCATGGGTGATGAAAAAGCGATCCTCAAAAGGAAAAAACGCAGGGGCCCCTTCCCTTTGCTTATCGCCGTCGTTTACGGATTCCCCCGTTTGTCCCTCATCAGTAGGTTGCTCGCCCTGATCGGAAAATGATTTTTCTTTCAGACGCCCGATCTGGTCTCTTAATACCAATTGCCCCAGGCCAAGGAGGGCCAGATTGGCCTCGGTGAAACGATCGAAGCCACCGGGCCTGCGTGAGAAATCGGAATCCAGGACGATTGGCGGACGGTATTTGGCCCAGGTCCGGTAAAAAAGCGAAATCAAACGATGATTGAAAAGATCGAGCCAGGCTTGCAAGGAGCGCCTTTCAAGGTTCTCTTTGTTGCGCTCCAGTTGTTGAATGAGTTGTGTGTAAAAATTGGGGAGGATTCCACTTGGCCCCTGCAAACCGAGGAAGTTCACTTCCATCACGGGAGGAGTTGGCGTGGTCTCTCCAAGAGGATCCTCAGAGGGTGGCTCCTTTCCCAACTGAATGTTCTGAATCGAACTGGCTGGAAACGCCAGGGAAATCGAAGCGCAAAAGCGAACCGATTCCCGTGAATAAGGTCCCACCGAGCCCGGATCGACGACATCTTCCTGGAATCGTTTGAGAAGAAATACCGCTTGAAAGAAATCAAATTCCCAGGGAGATCCAAGCAATCGTGCCAGGAGAGGCGAGGACTCGACACCAGGGCGGTAATGGGACAACCTTTCCACCATCGCCCTGGTGGACGTATCGAAATCCCTGCTCATAGGATCGGGACCTCACCCACCCTGGGAGGCCAGACCTTGGTAGGGGTCTCGGCCCGGTACTCTCGCAGGATCAGGCGTGAAAAGCTGTTGATCGAGCTGTAAAGGCCGAAAAAACGCTCGAGAATTGTGGCAAAAAGAAAAGTACCGATGCCATTGAATTTTTCCCGGTCGAGCTCAATCGTTAACTCGGTGCCTCGTGCAATCGCCCCATGAAAAGGGCCACCGATTCGGGCTGTAACCGTCCGACCGGAAAATCCCATCAACCCTTCGCAGGCCAGTCGGTTCGCGGCAACTCCATCCGAAGAGGATTCGGACTCTCTGGTCGGGTCATAGAGCGAAAAGATTTCCCTGAGAGCGTCTCTTCCTCTTTCCGGATCAGTCAAAGCGATATGGTTCAGGTTGAGATGCGAAACGAGCCTCCAAAAGGCGTCCCGGCGAAGTGCCCGACGAAGGGGCAGCGAGGGTGGGCGAAGAACATGGATCCGTGATACCGGGGCGGCGGCTTCCAGGTCGAAGCGGGTCCGCTCCCCCAGGTTTTGCAATTGTTCGGGCAATTGGCGGTTGGTGCAGAATGTCTTGACCACCAAGACTTTGTCATCGGCAATCGAATCCCGAAAATCGAGATCGACCAGGCGGAGAAAAACTTCGGTTCCGGGGTCATCCACGAGCGCGGAAGGGCGTCGAGAAATCTGCCAAGTGGCCTTGCGATCTTTGGCTCCTACCCCGCGATTGAAGGAATAAAAGGGGTGGTAAACATGGGCCGTTTCATCCGATCCGACGGTCCCTTCGACCGATTCGACCGACCAGACTTCCATACCTTGAGGGTTGGAAACATCCGGAACAATCCGGTATTCCGAGCGGGTCCGGTCCACCACCACGGGCTCCGCAGTCCTGGGAAACAGATTGACCACCGGCGTGCAACCCAAGCGAAAGGTCCTTTCATCAATCCCCTGTTCCAGCAGCGTGGAAGTTCTGGAAAGGTACAGGTAGATATCCGCCACCCGGTCCAGGGGTTGGCTGGGAGGGTTCAGCCACCTGGGCAATTGGCAAATGCGGAAGAAATGGAATTTGGCCGAGCAGGCAAAAAACTCCGTCAAAAGACGGAACCCAGGTGGTGATGCCTTGGGAAAAGGCAATAAAGCCTCATCGGGATCCAGCCCGGCCGGCTGAATCGGGGGCCGTCCGGGAAGGAATACGGGACCTGCTTTTCCAGCGCCCGGGGCCATGACGGATGCGGCAAAGGCATCGTTGAGTACCGCCTCGTAAAGGATTGGCGCCAACTGGCTGTCGGAATTCAGAAACACACGGAGGGATTCGAGCGGAATCGTTGAAAGCCTTTGCGTTGAGGTGGCCTCAAGTCGGATGCGGATGACCGCGGCCGTTCCATTCGGGGCGAGAATGGCCTGCGGAAACGGGGGCACAAGGCATTGGGATTCGGAGATTCGAAGGGGGGCAAGGTCCAGATCAAAACAGGTCCGGAACCGGCACGCCAGATTATTGACTGGCTGCGTACGCAGCATGGTTCCCCGTGGCAAACGGAACACGCCGGTTGTCGAGGAACGGGTGTGGTCATGATCGAATTGCAATATGGCAACCGAAGGGATCGGTGCCATGAAATGGGGATACAACTGGTGGAGGATGCCGTCCGTTAACTCCGGGAACTCATCATCGAGACGATGCTGGATTCGGGCGGCAATGAGTGCAAAACCTTCAAGAAGTCGTTCCACATGGGGGTCGGAGCTTCGGTTGGCTTCAAGAAGGAGTCGTCCGGCCGTGGAGGGATAACGAACGGCAAATTCCCGGGACATCTGCCGAAGGAAACCAAGCTCCCGTTCATAAAAAGGGTAAAGTTCCCTGCTCAAAGGATGCTGGCCTCGTTGATTCGGGTTTGACCTGTCGCGAATTCGAGAAGCGTTTCAAAAACCAGTTCAGGTGCGGGTTCGAGTTTCAACCTGGCTTCGATGCGATAATTGAGCGTGCTGTTTTTGCTGGCTTTTTCGTTTTCCACCAGGGTTGCCCTGACATTGGTTAATCGTGGCTCGTGCAAGCCGATGGCGCGCTCGATGAGCCGGGCGATTTTTTGTCGGTCATCCTGAGAGGTTGCCTTGAGCGTCACCACTTCTGGCAATCCGAATCGGTAAACCGATTGTGCCAAAAAGGGAAAGGAGTCGATTTCCCGGTCCTGGTTCTGCCGAGTGTTCAATAGTTCTTCCAGGTCCCGGCGAACCGAAGAAACCAGATCCGTCAGAGAAAACCCAGGATGACTCTTGGTTCCAAGCGATGCGGGATCCATGATCCTGTCCAGAACCGAAGGCATCAAACCCAATTTTCTCAGATCGGGAATATCCATTTCGTTCCCAGTTGGGTTTCAACCCATCTTCGCCCTGGCTTGGCGAGCCCCGGGGGCAAGCACAGCCTGATTGTTATCAAGTGGAGGTGATGATCAGTTCCCGGATCTCTGCCAGGTTGATTTCCTCATCTCCAACCAGGAAGACCCGGGGACCATAACCCCGCATCAGGTTGGGCATTTCCGGATCGATCGGCATCCAGTCCCGCTCCCGGCCAAGTCTGACCGTTTCAAGGCCGTGGCTTGGACTCCCCAAATAAAGCCCGGGGAGGTATACGGGCCCCGTGGCTCCATCAACCAAAGTCATATTGGCGGCAACCCACAAAAGATCGCGAGGGAACTTGGGGGGATTCATTGCAAGGGAAGCGATCTGGTCCAGGGGCACCCAGTAATAGTTCCCCTTGGCAAAAACCTCAAGGACCCCGGCGAACAAGTCGTCGGCGTCACGCAATAGCTCAAAGGGTTTGCCGTTCAGCGATCCTTTCAGCGTGGGAATGGCCTCATTCGCTTGGATTAATTTGGCCGCGAAATCCCCCTTATCCCCTTTGGCAAAGGAAGCGAAAGCCTCCCGCCGCAAGGCAGCGCCAAGCGTGGCTTCCAAAAAGAAATCCGCAGTCCCCCCCGCCAGGATTTTTGAGCGCTCTTTTTCCGAAACCAGGCAGTTGCGCAAATTCGTCGCGGCAAGGTGCAGATCGGGATGATCAAGAGTCAAAGCATCAATATGTTTCGCGGCGCGTTCCCAGTCACCGGAAAAGGAAAGCAGTTCAAAAAGAAATAAACGGGCAGGCTGATCGGAAGGTTGGGAACGGACAACCTCGATTTGGGCTGCAATTGCTTGCGACAGATGTCCCGCCCGGAATAATTCTCCCGCGTCAGCCATGGCCATCACCCCTCATTGGATAAAAAAACCCGGGTCTTTTTGGACCCGGGACCCGGGGTGAACCGAAGCTTCCCCCGCACAAGACACCGGTGCCGGTTTTGGCTTACTGAACCGCCATCGTCTGGAGGTTGAAGGAGCCTGCATAAGCAGCGCCCTGAGTGCCGCTTGAGGTTTGTTGATTGTAGGTGTAGCTGATCTGACCAAAGGAAAGATGGTATTGATCCGCATGGATCAAGGGGCTGTTGGCATCGTCCGGATTGGTCGGACCATAAACACTGTGGAAGCCCGTAATGAAAACATTGCTCAGCTTGATGGTCAGGTAAACCGCTGACGAGCTGCCACCGGCTTTGACAAAGGTGAGGGTGGCATTGGAATAGTGAGTTCCCGCCGCGCAAGCCTGCATCAGGGTTGGGGAAGCGGCATTGATGGGAGCCAAAAGGACGATTTCTTCAAACACCGCGCGACCAGCACCCGACCCGGTGGTCCCTGAGGAAACGCTGGATTGGTTTTTCACGGCCATACGGAAAGTCGTACACTCGATTTGACCGGAATATTGGCTGGATGTGGATTCGCCTTTCACACCAGGTATGGTCAAATAGATTTGGATATTTCCTTGGTTTGCCGACTGAGCCATTGTGCACCTCCTAGAGAATCAAACGAAAGAAGAAAGGTTGGTAGTATTTGATCGCTAAAAAGTTACGACCATAGGACCACCAGGTTTCAACAAGATCGCCGGGAAGTTTTGGCCAGCGATCTTAGTGGCTTTACGACCCAAAGGGTTTTTCGGTCTAACTCTTTTTCGGGATTTCCGCGACCAAGCGCATGCTTGAGGCCAGGGTTTCCAACTGGAAGTGGGGACGCAAGTAGGCCACGGCGTTGTACCAACCCGGTTTGCCTTTGACTTCTTCGACGCGCACTTCGGCGGCGGCGAGAGGTCGCTGGGCCTTGACCGCGTCGCTGACGCTTTCCGGATTGCCAACAACATAGTTGTTGATCCACTGGTTCAGCCATTTTTCGCAATCGGATACTTCCATGAAGGATCCGATTTTGTCCCGCGCCATGACTTTCAGGTAATGGGCAAAGCGGGAAACACTCAAAAGGTAATTGGTTTTCGTGGACAACTCGGCATTGGCATTGGCTGCCGGATCAAAGTACGTCTTGGGTTTTTGGCAAGATTGAGTTCCCATGAAGACCGCGAAATCGCGGTTTTTGCTGTGAAGCAGCGGCATGAACCCAAGGTTGGATAACTCAAATTCACGACGATCCGAAATGGCGATTTCGGTGGGGGTTTTCATGGCGATATCGCCATCGTCGGTGGGGAAGGTGTGGACAGGGAGGCCTTCCACTTTGCCGCCCCCCTCAACACCTCGTGTGCGCATGAACCAACCATCCTTGGCGAATGCGTCGGTGACGCGGGCGGCATAAGCCCACGAGGAATTCATCCATTGGTATTTTTCATGATCCTTGCCGTCGACCATTTCCTCGAAGTTGAATTCTTCGACCGGGGTGAACTTCTCCCCGTAAGGAAGCCTGGCCAGGACTCTGGGCATGGTCAAGGAAACATACCGGGAATCTTCCGATTCACGGAACGATTTCCAGCTTGCATATTCCACCGAGTCGAAGATCTTCGCCAGATCCCGTGGCTGGGACAGTTCGGTGAATGAATCCAGGTTGAACATTTTCGGGCTGGCCGCGGCCACGAAGGGAGCGTGGGAGGCGGCCGCAACCTGAGAGGCAAACTTAAGGAGGCTGATATCCTGAGCGCTGCGCCCAAATTCAAAATCGCCCACGAGCATGCCGTAAGGCTGACCACCCAGTTGACCGTACTCTTCCTCATAGACCTTTTTGAAAAGCGCGGACTGATCGAATTCCGAAGCCTTTTCGAGATCCTTCAAAAGGTCTTTTTTGTTGACATTAAGGACCTTGATCTTGAGGTTTTCGCCGGTTTCCGAATTGGCCACCAGGTACTTGAGGCCACGCCAGGTTCCTTCCAGCTTCTGGTAAGCCGGATTGTGCATGATTTCGTTGAGCTGAGTCGAAAGTTTTTGATCTACTTGGGAAATCCAATGCTTGATGTTCTTTTCGACATCTTTGGAAATCACCTGTCCGGGCTGGACGACACGGTCAAGGAACTGCTTGAAATAATCCTTGACACGATCGGCCTCGGCCTGGTCCTGAGGCCTGGTGGCCTTGATGACCTGGTCCAGAATACTCGATTGGGTCGTGGTGGCCCCAGAAGCTCCCTGTTGTTGGGCCGATGGTTCACTACTCACTTGGATTCACCTCCCGCATTGGTTACACCCATTTCCTTGGCAAGAGCTTCGGCTTTTTCCGTGCTCCCAAGGACATCCGACAGAAGTTGTTCGAGTTTGTCGTTGCCTTCCATCTTGGTGAGGAGCTGGCTGAGTCTTTGACGCATTTCAAGGAGCTCCTTGAGGGGGCCAACTTGCTCGGCAATTTTCGCAGGGTTGAAATCGTCCATGCTTTTGAAATTGAGCTCAACGGCCAACTCCGAGTTGTCCTTGGTCAACTTGTTGTCTACTCGGAAAGCAAGGCGGGGAGCGGACTTCTCAAGGACTTCGTCAAAATTATCCCGGTCAATACTCACAAACTTTCGTTCTTTGACAGGCTTGAGTGCGTCCTTTGGCTGTCCGGAAAGGTCCGCCAGAACGCCGACAACGAAAGGAAGTTCAACCTTTTCGAGAGCGCCGTTGGTTTCCACATCGTAAGTGATCTGAACTCGGGGGCGGCGCACCCGATCCAGTTTGTGCTGCAAACTATCTCCGGCCATGAAAACCTCCAGGGGTAGCAAATGAATTTCGATTTGGCTGGTTTGGAGCTTTTCCATGCGCTTGAAATGAGATTCTCCGTTTAGAAAAGAGAAGATCCCATTTGATAAAACCAGGTACTTTCACCGTTACGGGGCTTACCTTGGTACGGCCTGTTTTTTTTTGAAAAAATGTGGCAAAGAAAGGGGGAAGGAGCTCGGATCGCCGGGGTTGTGCATCCTTTTACAAAAACCGGGTAAATTGCAACCGTTGAGGGAAACCCATTTCTGGAGAAAGGGAACCGCGTCCGATCTTACTAGGACCGAGTCCATGGGCAAGACCTGGACCAACGGCCAAAGGATCAGCCGTTCCCGACGACCATCTTTTCGTTGAAGCGGCTGTGGTGCGAGAAAATGGCGTTTCTTGATTGGTGCTTGTGTGTTTGAAGGATCGACTCGCCTTGAAAAGGATGAAGCCTTTTCAGGGGACCAGGACAGTCATGGCGCCAGGACCGGTAACCAATCCGCCATGAGCGCAATTGCTCGTCAAGCGGGTCACCGGGCGCCCCATTGCCAAAACCGTGGGGCTCCCCATCACCACCGCATCGGGAGGGCCAACACAAACCGCCAGATCTCCCAGGCAGGAAACCGGCAAACCTTCCGCGATCACCGTGGGGGCACCAGGGCCGTCGATAGGCCCGCCCACATGGGGTACAGGGCCGGTAAACATCGGGCAAACATGGAGATCGGTTAGACGGGCAACGGGAAACGGCATGGTCCAACTGCTTTTTCTTGGTGGAAAACCGGGAAAGAGCTTCCTGATTTCGAATCCTTCGATTCTAAGGAGCGGTTGACCCTTTTCGGATTTATTGTGGCTCTTTTTTGGGGATTCCCAGCTCGCGAAACATGGTATCCAGGACCGCTTGTTCTCGCACAAAGGCCTGAATCAAATCGGGAAAAGGAAGCCCGCCCAACTGCACAGCTCGCCTCACCAGATACGGAACAGGACTATGGGGCTCAATGGACGCCAAAATGTCAGCTGCTTGAGCCATCATCTGGTACGCTTGTTCTCGTGAACCGACATGCGGCAGTTCCGATTTGCCGTCTCCTTTTTCACCCGTCGAACTGGTTGGACTTCCTCCCGCCACCGGGGTTTTCTTGGCAATCATTTGCCGCAATATTCCATCGCACTGATCCAGAATTCCCCTTAGCTGACCCATGGACGGGGCCAGTTCCTTGAGTTTTTCCGATAGTTTTCGCACCAATTTTTCCAGGGTTTCTCGGCATCGCGAAACCTGCTGATAACGCTCGCGGATGACTTCGAGGCCGGTACCCGCCAGGATCTGATCGAGACTGACAGGGGAAGCCCCACCCTGAGTTGGACCGGTTGAGCCCTGTTTCCACTGGAGCAACCCCATTTCCGGGGAGTCCTTGGTCGCATCGACCAGCTTGATGGTTCCCACTGTGGAGGGAAAACTGGCACCATGGTCCGGGTCATCAAGCCATTCAAAAGGCGCCGACCGGATGTCCAAGTCCGATGGGTCGTCAACCGGCGGAACCAGTCGGTCCCAGGCCTGGTCCACCAATCCCTCAAGGAGTTGCAATCCATCCGCAAGGCCCTGAAACCCATTGACCTTGGTGAGGGCTTCCACCATTCGGGCCGCAACCTGCAGATCTTTGCTGGTTTGGGTCAAAGTCTGGGTGGCCAGTTTGATGATCCCGTTCCAGTCGGCCTTTCGGAATTCGCTCGGGCGTAGGGGGTCGTCCGCGGAAAAACTGGAAGGATCGATTTCCTTGCGCAATTGTTCCAACTGGTCCTTAATCTCGAAAGGGGTATTGGACCCTGCCGGGTTGGCTCCAGGAATCGGAGCCAGGAGAGCCGGATAATCCAAAGTAATGGCTGAGTTCATGTTGGAATCCGGGTTAAGGCCCTGATCGGCCCACTTCCATCCTCAAGGATGCATTGCAGCAATTCTGTGAGGACTAACAACTTGGTAGGATATTTCACCGTGGCAAGGAAAGAGGATCGCTAGGCTTTGCATCAAAAAAGCAGGTTTTGCGGGCTTCAAGGAAAGGATATGGCGAATTTGCGGTTTGAAGGGAGTGGGCTCCCACCCCGATTTCCGATCAAGAGGATACCCCAAAGTTTGGCCATCTGAAAGCCATGGCCCGGAGTTTTGTCTCAATGGCGGGAATCAAACCGGTTCGATGGCGCACAGGCATCGAATCCGGGCTCAATATCCGGCACCAGCCCCTTTGGAGCTGGCTGGGGGCCAACCCGGTGGCCAATCGCCCCAGAACCTACTTTGGGCCTATTTTCGCATTGGTTCTTTGGCTTTTCGGCCTTTGTTGCCTTTGCCTGATGATGCTCTGGATCCAGTCCCCCAACCGCATTGTTGTCCTTCAGTTTGTAGCGGGTTATCAAACCAACCTTGGTGTGCCCCATAATGTCGGCGGAATCCGATTTGCGGACCGTTTGGTAGGGCTTCGTGACCATCAAGCCAATGAAGGTTTGTTTGATATCAAACCCTCGCAAATCGTCCGAAAGAAAACAGACCTGGCCAAGGCCATTGGCCAGGTCAAAACGCCCATGCTGGTGATCAACTTTTGCATGCATGGGGCTTTGGATGACAACGGTCCCTACCTGATTCCCGATGATGCGGATTGGTCCCCTGAGCCTGAAAACCGCATTCGTTTCGATGAAATCCTGGAAATTCTACATAACCAGCCGGAAAACCAGATCAAGGTGGTGTTGTTCGATGCCAGTCAAATGGAATCGCTTTGGTCCTTTGGCGTCCTTGACAACCAATTTTCTCAAGGTTTGGCCCAGTTCGATCAAAAGATCCGGGAAATTCCCAATCTGATCGTGGTCAATTCCTGTGAGCCCAAGGAATACTCCTGGATGATTCCCCATCTGGGAATGTCCAATTTTGCCACGCAATTTTTGAAATGCGTCAGTGGAGGAGCCAAGGACCAGAACCGTGATGGGCAAATTGATCTGGGTGAAGTTTTGGTAGCCCTGAAAAGCGAAGTCGCCACCTGGGCTTCCATTAACCGCAATTCCTCCCAGACCATCATGATTCTTCCCAAGGATGAATTACCCGGAAAATTACTGTCCAAGGCGATCATTTGCCAGGCGGGAAGGACCCCCATTGAGCTCGACCTTGTAGGGCCCATCGGGGCGATTTCAGAACTTCGCGACGCGTGGCAGCATTTTGACCAATTCCAGAAATCCCACCTTTCTCCTCAGCAGATCTGTCCGGAACTTTGGGCGGTCTACCAGAAAACGATTCTCCGCTACGAAGCCCTGCTAAGAGCGGGGGATGTCTCCAACGCACTTACCATGCGTCAACAACTGGGCCAGTTGGACAGCCGCATGAAAAACGCGATGCAGCTTTCGCTGGATTCGTCGGGAAACAGCCTGTTTTTTGGATCCATCACCGGTCAGGATTGTCGACTGGACGAGGATACGCTGAAGCTAGCTTCGGAACTTCTGGCTGGGGCCCAGGGGGAAGTGGCAAGTAAGTTGAAGTCTTTTGTGGATAACACCCCGTCCGTTTTAGACAGGATGCCGCCAGGGATCAGGCTCCAGTGGGCCATCATGCGAGAGGCGGCCAAGTCCTCCAATCCCAATCCGGACCGTTTATCCTTTTTGCTCGATCAACTCGATATGCCAGGACGAATTTCCTGCGTCGAATCGCACGCCTTGCGGCTCTATCTTCGCGACCGGCCAACCGACCCGGATGCCTACACCGCGCTTCCGCAGTGGATCAACACTCGTTTGCTTGCGGAATTGGCATCCTGTGGTTTGGTTAACCCCGATTCTCCCGTCCAATCTCCGGAAAGGGGCGTGGCCTTTTATTTCAAACAGATTGGCGAGGCCGATAACCTTCGCCAGGCATCCCAGGATCGCTTGCTTTCCTCGAGCAAGGAACACCGGGTGGAGGCATCCCGTGATTTGATCAAGGTCAGGGACAATTATGTGGCGATCGCCGAAAAAGCGAACCGATCCTCCGGTGATTTCAATCGTCATAATTCGATCGCGGCAGTCCTGCCTTTTTACACCGATTGGGTCGTTCGGTTGGGGTCCCCCATGAACCCCACTTCGGATATCTACGCGAAGGAGTTGGGGGGCCAAATTCAATCCGCCTGGAATCACCTTCATGCTGCGAACGAAGAGTTGCAAAAAGCCGTTCAGGCTCTTTGCGAAAACGAGGACCCCGAACCTTTTTTGCAAAGATTTTCCGACTTCACCCGAGCTGCCGAGTCCAATTTTTCGCCGATCCGCACCGCCTATCGGCGCCAATGCGAAGCGCTCTCCGCGGCCGATGTTTTTGGGCGGGAAATGATCCTTGATGATGTCCTCCTGGTGCCGGATGGGGACATCTCTTTACGAATGAGCCTGTTGGAAAACACCCTTTCCAAAAGGCCCAAGGCGGTGGGAGTGGATCCCGATTCGTATTGGGTGAAACGACCCCCTCATGAGAGGTCCAACAACACGAGCCAGGCTGGCCTTCTGGCTTTGGCCCTCATTGGCAAAACCGTTTTTGATGACAAAAGCCTGATTCCTGGCGTGGATCTCGACTCTTTTGAGCAGACCACCGACCGGATCAAGGCATTCATGCTTCAGCCCGACAATGGGGTCTCCTTTTTGTCCCAGGCCGGGGCGCAGATCAGCCTTCGCCTGGGGCGTTTTCAAGGTGCGGTGGATAACCTTTTGATGTTGGCCGCACGGTCCAAACCGGAAGCCGTTTTGCCCACTCTGCTCAAGGCGGAAAAGCTCAGCAGAATTGGGTCTTATAGCAGGACCGCCAACAACGAAAATCCCGAAGCGGGCATCCTCCTGCGCCGATGTTGGGTCAACCATTTTCTTGTCCAACAGGCGAAAAGATCATGGACGGAACATCTTTTTAATGTCCGCCCGATTGCCACGCCTTACTACCAGTTTGCCATGTCCCTGGCCCTGGGAGATGCATCAAAAGGCCCGGTTCCCGTTGGCCTCAGTGAAACTCTGGAATTAAGTAAAAAAAACGGCGAGCTTGAAATCCGCCGAATGGTCATTGCGCAAAACGGGGAAAGAAAACCAACCACGGCGCCGGAACCCTGGACGACCGAAAAAACGATCCAGATCGAGTTCGAAGCCGGTCCCAAGAAAGGTGGGGCCATTCCCTGGGGTTTCGTCCAGTTGGAAGTCCTCCCTGGACCCGATGTGACCTTTCCCAAAGAAATGAACCTGGCCCGACGAGAAATCAACCTGAAACCAGCGGAACTTGCCGCGGGAGGAGCCGAGAGTCAGTCGGTCTGGGTCGAACTGATCAGTTCTCTCGTCGAGCGCGGCCAGGATCCCGCCGCGCCGACTCCTGTGGGAAAAAGCCAAAGTCTGTTAAAAGCCTCAGGCCTATTTCGGGGGCAGCGTATCCCACTGACTGTCCCTTTCGACCTTTACCATACTCCCCCGCTAATTGTTTCCCGCCTTGCCATGGGTGGGCCGGCAACCATGGCACTGCGGGCCAGTCACGATGCCCTGGCGGACGGTGGGCAAGCCAATGGAAATGTGGGGATTGTGATTGATTGTTCGGGTAGCATGGGACCCACCGCCGAAGGCCCAGGCAAGATTGCCGAAGTGGCAACGGCCCTGGAAACGGTGATCGGGAAACTGCCCCCGGGCGTCAATCTTTCGGTTTGGATTTTTGGCCAGGCCGTCGGTCCAGGCAAAACCGTGGACAATCCCGAGGACTACATTCAGCTATTAAGTGGCCCAGCGCTTTTGGGGCCGGATCCACCCGCCTTGGCCAGCCGCTTGGCTCGCAAACTCAAAAGCGGCGAAATCACCCCCTGGAACCAATCCCCGTTGATTTCAGCGATGTCAAAAGCAGCCAAATCCCTGACCGGACCCGGTTCTCAACCAGGTCCCTCCACGCTCCTGGTCCTTACCGATGGAAAAGATAACCGGGCCTCGGAAGACAAAAAACTGAATCCTGAAAAAATGTCGATCCCCACCCTGGTTGTCAAACTATTTGCGGGTTCGGGAATCCAGGTTCGCGTGATTGGATTCCAGGCGGGTGTGGAAGACCCCATGGTTAAAGCCGATTTTGAACCTTTGGGGCAACTGAATCCCCCAGGCGGTTACTCCTCCGCCGCCGACCTTCAGGAACTGATTGCCCAGATGGATCGGTCCCTGCGTCGAGAGTTTCGATTCCAGATGGAAACCCCGATCAATCAGCCGGTTTCCAACCAGCCGCCGGGTGGGTATGAAGCCGCAATCCCCGGTTTTTCCGATCGTTGGATCCTACCGGGAATCCCTCCCGGAGAATACCTTTTGCGTTCCGGTAATCTCAGGGGACCGCTTGGGACCGTGCGTCTTCAGCCATCCGATGCTCTCTTGCTCGGCCTTTCCAAGGGCCATCCTCCAAGGCGGTTGGGGATGGTGGATGAGTTGAAAGCCCGACCCAAGGCAAAGTCCGCGGGATGGTCCATGGCCATTGGGCAAAACAAACTGGAAAATCACGCGGTTCGGATGATGGGTATCCTCGAAAAAGATTGGGATCCAAGCGAGTTGGAATTGGCACAGGTGAAACCCGGGATGACTTGGTGGGAATGGAGCCCTCTCGAAGGATTATCCGCTCCGACACGGACTTGGCCCGAGCCAGGATTTCACTCTCCCGTCTGGACCTTGTATTCGCCCCATTGGCCAAAATCTCCGGTAACCGGAGCGCCGGTCCAGGCCTCATTAAAGGTCTGGTGGTCTCCCGAAAAAAGTTTGCCCTTTCAGGAGGAATTCACTCAGGGACCTGATTTCAAGGTGATTACGGACTTGGCGAATAAGACGATGTTACTCGATGGGGAAAACTGCCTCCTCGAATCGGTCAAGATCGAGGAAAGGCAAGTTTTGATCGAACCGGGAAAAGTGGCCAACCGAAAATGCCTCGTGGTCAGAATGAAGGCATCTCATCTGGATTTGGGCTCTGTACCCCGCGGGTTGGGGCTGGCCGCGCTTGATGGTTTTCCCATCGAAGGAGAAGAACAAATCGTTCACTCCCAGGTTGGTCGGGTCGCCTCGGTGTTCTGGCCGGTCGATGAAAAAAAGGTAAACGAGATCAAAAAAATCCAGATTCGTTCCTTGAAGAAGTTCAAGGATGAAGCGAAAAGCCGGGGTTACTATCTGCAACTGGACCGTTTGGGATCGCCCGATCCGAATGACGAACGGCCCAGGCAATCGTTGCCGTTTGTTCCCTCAACTTTCCTGCACCTAGAGCGGCAGGAGAATCAGCGCTTCGAGAAACTCACGCGAGATGGGACCGGAGCGATCGCGCCATGAGTTCAGGATCCGTCCTTACTCCGGCTGGTCCAGCTCCCTCGAGTCCAAAAACTCAAGGAACTCTCTCCTCTGATTCCGCAATGTGGATTCCCAAGTCGGGAAACAGCCAGGATTCCGCAAAGAAGTTCAAAAAGGGACTGTTTTATTTTGTCGTTGTCTTAACCCTGGCTTTTCTTGGGATTTTCGCGGGAATGGTGAGCTGGCTTGGTCCGCCTGGTCAACCCCTCGTTTTTTTGATCCTGGTCACCGAGCAGATCGACCCGGCCATTTTGCCCATCTCCTTTGGAGCAGAGGACCATAAAGCCCTGGCCTCCCATCAGGTTTTTGATCGATTATTTCCGGTTCCTGAAACCAGCCCGACTCGCGAGGAAATGCTGAATCTCCTGGAACAGTTGCTCAAGGTCAAGCCCTCGGAGAAAGTTGTTGTCTATCTAAGCGCCCGGAGCGCGATCGCTCCCGATGGATCCGTCGCCATTTTACCTTCGGATGCTCTGGTTGCCTCCCGCCCCCCCATATCCTCAAGTGGCCCGGCGAGCAATCTCCAGAATACGGTGAAGTTATCCGCGATTTTCAAATACATGGCGGATTGCCCCGCGCACCAGAAATTACTCGTTCTGGATACTTTCCAGCAATTTGTGGATGTTCCCGCGGGTGTGGCCAATTTTGATCTTCCAGAGCGGTCCCTTGCGGAATGGCAGTCCTTTCAATCGCAATGCAAGGACAATCCCAACCACCAGTTCAACGTCTTGTTCCCCTGTCTGCCAGGGCAGCGCGCGATCACCAGCCCGGTTCTCAAAAAAAGCGTTTTCTGCCATTTTCTGGTGGAGTGCCTGCGAGGAAGGCTGACGCCCCCGGCGGATTGCCGGGATGCCTTTCTTGGCAAAGTCTTTCTTTCGGAAATCGGCAGGATCATTGGGCCTCACATGGATCGTTGGGCCATGGATAACCATCTGGAAAGGCAATCTCCGTTCCTTGGTGGCCCCGAAGGCCGTTTTTTTCTGGCGAGTTCCTCGACCCTGAAATCCCACTGGGAAGTTGCCAAGGAAGAGGAGCCGGTTTCTCCCATTCCCAAGGTCACGGAGCAAGTCTGGGAATACCTTCAGGAGCTTTCACAAAAGCCCCATGAGGTCGTGGATAATCCCAGATACTATTCCCAATTGTTTTTTCTTGCTTTAAATGCCACGATTGCCCACTTCAATGGAATCGACCAGGAAAACTACACCCAGCGAGTCGCTCTCGAGTTTGAAAAAATCAAAACTTCCCTCAAGGATAGTTCTGCAAAGCTGATCAAACCAGGGGTCTATCCCACTCTTGGGATGCTGTACGAGGATGGTCTGCTTGTGGAAAATCCCCAGGCGGTAAAAGACTTGATCGCCTCTTTGAAAAGCCTGGAAATCAATCCCCCCAAACCGGCTGACCAGGATCAGGCATTTGCGAAAATGGGTGCCGACTTTTTGAAAGCCAACCCGGGCCTCTCCGATACCACCATGGAGGATTCGCTTTTACGGGTTCTCATTTCTCAACCTGAAATCAAACCGATCCACCTTGCGTTTCTTTCGAGCGTCGGAAACCTTCACCACAAACCCTTCCTCACTGCCGAAGCCAGATTGCTCAAGCGGCTTTCTCAACTCTATCAACTTAGTTCACTCGATTCGGAGTTGGTCAGGAAAACTCTGGCCACCAATCAAGCCGTGAATTTGGCCATGTCCCGGTGGCTGGCATTTCCCTGGGGCCGGGGAATCATGGAAGAAATGGCGGAAGAATGCCTGATTGGTACCTGGTTGACGGAACGAAGTCCCCTTCAACATCGCACGGAAGCCATGCAGCACCTTGATCGTGCCGGCGTGCTTGCCTCTTTTATTGACGGCTTTGAAAAAGTATTGCGTTCGACTCAAAAGGATCTCTGGCTTGCCGCTTTGGATATTTCCGCGTTGCTTTCGTACCCCACGAACCTTCCCCCTGGCTGGCAGGAGTATTCCCAGGATATTCAGGGGGTGGTGGAAATTGTCCGGCTCTACCCCCCCGGCCGACCACTGACCCTGACCGAGGCGGATGAAGCCGCAAGGCAACTTCGGTTGAGAGTGGAAAACCTTGAAAGGTCTTATGCCGGGATCCATAAACCGGTCAGTCCCGCGGGAATTGGCGATTACGAAAAATTGGTCAATGCGGGGAAATTATCTCCTGCCACGGTCCTTGAGATTTCTTCGATCTCGAGGCTTTCCGGAATTCCCAAGGCAGATCGCTTCAAGCTTTTGAATCTCCGCGAGCAGGTCGTTGAAAAATTAGGCAAAATAACCCTCGCTCAAGAGCAGAACGAGTGGCAAATGAAAATTGCCCTTCCTCCTTTTTCGCCTTTTGATCCCAGCGATAAATCCTGGGTTCACTGGCGCGGGAAAATTGAACAGGAGAGGTTCCAGTTGGTTCGAGATACCTTGGGCATGGCTGGTATTCGTGGTTCCAGCATGGATATGCTTCATGTTCTTGGTTCCAAGATCCATTCCGACGGCTCACCGGGTTCCCCAGTCTGGGGGGAAATCGGATCGTTGCTTCGCAAGATCTTTGTCGAGGAAATTCCGGACGAGTTGAAATTCAACCCGAGTAATGCCTTCCTTCTGACCATTCTTTATCCGGGCTGGATGGAATTACCAATCCTTGACGACTCCGATAAAAACCCTCTGGCGAAATCTCGAAACAATCGGCGAGTCGCCCATCTTGCCTGGCTGGATTCAAGGTTTCAGCATAATTCGCGGGTGGGCGTCGACTCCGAATTCTGGAATGAAAACTCGCGGTTGATTTCCAAGAACCTGAACACATTGCCCCCCACGGGGATCAAAATCGAAACCCCCAATCCGGTGATTCCACCTGCCGGTGAGCTTTCGACGGATGTGTCGATTCACTGGATTACCGAAAGCATCGAGCCTTTGAATCCTGTGGCTTCGATTCGGACCGGGGAAAACTCTCCTTTTATCGCGACCTTGACGAAACGAAACCTGACCCCGGGCGGGGGCAATATCCAGATGCAAATTCGCCGAGCCAATCCCTATCGGAACCAATGGGTAACCACTCCAACCGAAATTCTGGTGGAGTTGAAAAATGAAACGCGGATTTGGCCGGTGATCGTAACGGTGCTGCCTGACTTGGGGGCCACTCTTCCCTCTGTCCTCCTCGGGGAAACGGCCGATGATAAAAAACTGCTGGGCGATGATCTTTATTTTCGAGGATCGAATTCGATCAGGACGTTGTTTCCTCAGATTCGCGCTTTGCCTGGAAAGCCTGCCCAGGTGGCCCTGACTCTGGTGCTCCCCGGAGAGACACCCGTATCTCTCGGACCCATCCCGATCACGATTCCCCCGGGTGCAACGGTCCCCATCAATCTGGGAGCATTGCTTTCGCCCTCTCCCAGTCCAAGTGGCGCCGTGGGAGAAACCAAATCTCCACCCGTGCCGGCAGCGATTCCTACTTTGTTCACTTCGCTTCCGGGCCAAATGGTTTTCCAAGTGCGGGATTTGACTCAACCCGAATTGCCCGCCATTTCCCGGAAATTCAACCTGAATCGTGTCGATCCGTCGGAGATCGTGGAATTGGTTTCCGCCAGTTCCGAACCCCAGCCGCGAGATCCGGGGAAACCGGGCGGCCCCTTGTCCCGGGTCAAAGTCGGGCTTCGAGCTCGCCGCCCTCCCCTTGATGGCCCACCTTGTCGCGTGGAATTGACCTTTGATGAATCCCGAACCGGGGGTGCCATTCGGGTGGGGTCGGGCAACTCAGCCGGAATCCTTCCTCCGGATGGTTCCATTCTGTTCCTGGAAGCCAATGGGATTACCAATTCGTCCACCAGTAGCGGCATGGGGGAATTCACCCTGAATATTGACGGGTTTCCCATGCTTTTCCGGTTTACGGCGGATCTGGAGCCCCAGTTACGCCCGGTGAATGCGGAACTCGTCCAAGAACCGGTCCTGGGCCTCAAAGCCAGGTACATTCCCTCCAAGCCCGACCCAACAGGGAGAACCCAGGGTACCGGTAGTCAGATCGCGGTTGAGGCCTGGGGAACTTCGATACCCATCGGCGCCCGAATTCGGGCTTCCCTGGTCGGTGGCCCCAAGTTTTCCAACGTCGAAAAAACGGAAACGCTCGCGGGTGGTTTGAGATCCCGGATTGGATTACGTGCCCATGAATCGGGCGGATGGGATTTCACCTGCGATGAATCGGTTTGGCATCTCAACTGGGATGCCGAGGGGCTCAAAGGCACGAAGAAAATCCACCTGGATTTGATCTCGGGGGATGGCAAAATCCTGGCCGCCAAAATGATCACACTTTTGGTCGATCCCACCCCGATCCGGTTTACCGAAGTGGTGGGTTTGCCCCAGGAGGTTTCTCCCGGCGGAAAATATTCATTCGTGGTTCTGGTGGATGAACCCGAATCCGGAGTGAAATCGGTCACGGGGTTTTTCGGTTCACCCGTCACGGATTCCTCAGGGGTTCAGGGGTTACCCCCCAATCCTCAAAAATTCCCGGCTTCTTTCCAGGGTAATTTGATCAGCGCCGATCTCGTCATTCCCGTGGATGCCAAGACACCGGTTACCCTTTCCCTTCAGGCGATCAATGGTGCCGGACAATCGACTTTTCTTTCCCGGACGTTGAACTTGGGTGTGCCCAAGCCGCCCCCCGATCCCTCCCTTTTCGGAACGGTGACGGAAGGGGATCGGCCGCAGGCGGATTTGACGGTGACGCTGCTTGATTCAAAAGGGAAAGAAGTGGCTTCCGCAAAAACCAATTCCATGGGCGAATACCGCATGGAGAACCTCAAAAAGGGTTCGTTCAGCCTCGAAGTGAGCAAACGGTCCTCTGGCCGAAAAGCAAAAAAAATGGTGACCCTTCAACCCGGGCCACCCGTTGAGGTCGATCTGAAACTATTGCAATAGGGAGCCTATGGCCATTCTCTTGGAGAGGTCAGGGGTTTCCCATTTCACTTTTCGCCAGGATCACAAAAATTAACGGTTGGCTTTCATACCGTTATTGGAATCATTCTCCTCTGAGCCAGCCTTTTCATGAGATGAACTGGAGCCCTTGAACGCGTAGGAAAAAATGGAAACGAGATTGCGCTTGGTTCTGGGTTGCCCCTGGTTGAATTCCGCTTTTTCCTTGACGGCGGCTTTTCCATTGCGAACGGCGAGCATGGCTCGGGAAAGAACCACCTCGGAAGGTTCCCCGGTTGCAACCATTTCCTGAGTAGGGGCGCTTCGGGAAACCTTCGTCGAGTCGATGGTCCTGGGTTGTTCCTGACCCTTTGGTTTCATTTCGCTGAATTGAGCGGGAACCACTCCTTCCGCGGGAGGCAATCCTCCTTGGGACTGCTTCAGGGTTTTGATCGCGGCCGCGATGACGGCCGCCGTGTCATCGCCTGCCTCGGCGCTTGCGGGCCGACCGACCGGTTTTTCCTCTGGGTTCGCCATGGGTGGTTCTTTTTTCTCGGGCGCTGGTTTGGGAGCGGGCAGCATTGTGGGAACCTCGGGGCGTTGCGGCTCTTCTCGTTCGACATAACATTCGAGAGCTTTTTGCAAGGCTACCAGTGCCATCTCCCTGACCCGGGGAGAGTTTTCGGGTGGGTTACCATCCTTGGTCCCCGCGTTCACGCAAATGGTCAAAGAATCGATGACCTTTTTGGTCCCGCAACAGCCAACGGCCAGGACGCGAGCGGCTTCAAAACGAACGCATTCCGCCTTATCCGTTCGCAAGGAATTGATCAGTGCCAATTGGGCCTCGGGATACCAATTGCAATCCGCCCGGGCCAGGCAGCGGACCGCTTTTCGCCGTTGTTCCATTTCCATTTGATCTTTGGTGATGCGCGCACAGGCTCCCGCCGCGCTATCGGCCGGTGCTTTCAGGTCCGATTCCTTGACAGGCGGGCAGCAGGGCTTGATGCAGCCCCCGCTCATCGTGCTCAAGGGAAGCATCATGTTGCCCAAGAGCTGGCCAATGCAACAGGAGCAGAATTTTTCCTTACAGGAGGCGCACATCCCCTTAAGGGCCGCCAACTGCTGAGCGTTGGGAAGGACAAAGCCAGCAAGATTTTGAGGGGGCGCCGGTGCCGCTGCTGTGGATGTGGTGGTGGTGTCCTGAGCGGAAAGGGGGGCAACGGCGATCAATGCCGTAGCGGCCAATCCCAACAGCCTTTTGAATGCACGGGCCATAAATCCCACTCCCCCGAAAGCGATCTCCGTGCATCCCTCATCGACCGGAAAATGGGTAAGTATTGAGGATTTTCCGGATTAAAGGGGCCCGAATCGGGATGCGGTCTTTGCAAAAGGGCCAGAATAACCGGCACCAAAGCTACAATCAGTAAAGTTTGCCCATCCTAACAGTCGATCCCTTTCCTAACCGGGAGCCAGGGCTTCCCTGGGAGTCCATTATGAATTGGGTCAAGGTCCTGATCAGAACTACCACCGGATGGGACCGGGCCGCTATCGTTTTGCTTGCCTTTTCCTTGGTTCTGGTTCAGAAATCGAGCTGTCAGGAATCCGGGAAAGAACCGGCGTCATTTCCTTTGTCGAGTGAACCCAGCGGTGATCCTGGTTCCCCATTAAAGCTCTCGCCGTTTCCGATTTCGGCTCCGGAACGGTTTCCACCTTTGACGGGCCCTTTCACTTCCGGCTCCGAGGGGATTGTCCCGGTGTCCGGCGGCTGCGCCAGTTGTGGAACGGGAACTTTGAGTGGTGGCTTGGGCCGAATGAGCCGGGGCGTGGGATCGTCTCGCTATGATTCCGTCGGATGCTGCGAATCCGAGTGCACGCCTGGCCGAAACCCCTGCTATGCCTGCGAACACGATGGGATCTTTGCCCGCCTTCTTTGCGGCGTCTATGAGGCCATCGCCTGTCCCGATCCCTGCTATGAGCCTGGCTGGTCGCCTTTGATGGATGTGGGTTTCTTTACCGAGTGTGTTCGTCCCGTCAGTCAGCAGCGGCTTCAGTTTACCAGCTACCGCCACATGACCAATTACGACCGCAACAGTTATAAGATCGCGGCCTTCCCCCTGGGCCCCGTCTCGCAGCCCAATTACACGATCAGTCCCTATCTCAACATGAATGAAACCAGCCTTTACACGGAAATCGCGGCGGGGAATATCGGTTTGACTTTTGAAGTTCCCTATGTGGGGACCACGATCGATCAAGGGTACGGCGGCGCCGGTTTTGGAAATATGACCGTCGGTACCAAGTCGACCATTTTTGACACCGAATTGTTGCAACTGGGCAGTGCGATCAAAACGAACCTTCCTGTAGGCCTTCCGATCAAAGGCTTGGGCAACGGTCTTGTCTCGATGGAACTGATGGGGTTGTTCGGTCTGAAAATCAGCGAAACCTGTTATCTACAGGGAAACCTCTCCGGCTGGGTTCCTTTTGGCGGTGTTGCTCCATTCCCGGGAACCATGTTCATTACCCGGTTCAGCCTGAACAAGCAGGTCTGGGAAGCCAACCCGGTGATTCCCCTGTTTTTGACGCTCGAGTACTCGGCCTATTACTTTACGGCTGGCAATTACACCCCATACGAATTGGGCACGCCCGGGCCTCAAAATGCCAGCGCGTCCTCGGGCCAGAGTTATCATCAACTTGGTCCTGGCATTCGACTGTTCATGACCGACAAACTCGATGTGGGCTTTGGCACCCAGTTTTCGTTGAACTCATCCATGGGTAGCTGGGGCGATCAGCAGTACCGGGTGGATTTCCGATTCCGATATTAATGGGCGTAAGGGACAGACTTGTTGGGAAAGTCGATGGCCCTATTTCTCCCAGATATTGCGCGTTTTTTCAAACATGGATGCTGTCCTGGAGCCTTCACGCAAACCCGGATAATTCTGTCCAGGATTCGGCGCCCACAGATGTTTGCCTTCCGCGATATCAAGCCCCATTTCAATGAACTGATCAAGACAGGCGTTGCGGTTTTTCACTGGCCACTTCGTAGACGCCGAGATTAAAGCATTGCCTATGGTGATGCCCACAAGTTTGGGTTTTGGTTTGACTGTTTTTTTGGGATAGGGAGAAATGTTATTTCCCGAAAAGACCGCGGCCTGGGCGAGTAAACCCATCGTGGAACGGTCTTTCTTCATTTCCTTAGGGGAGCCCAAGGCCGCGAGCCTGGCTTCCGTCGGTTGGATGATGTATTCGGTGATTTTTTCAAGCAGTTCCCTTGCCCCCGGTTGGCTCAAGAGGCGGTAGACCTGCCAAATGCCAAGGCAGCCAAACCAAAGCGATTCCCGAGGGGGAAGCCACGCGGCAATGAACTTAATCGCATCCGTACGGTGGCCGCCCGCTACCAAAGCCTTCAAATATTCGTGACAGGGCAGTTGAACAGGAATGGCTCCCGCCTTTTCGCTGATTTTGGCATTTCCGATGGTTAGAGCTGCTGAGCTATTGGCAGATAAGGTCACTGGCCCCATGGTTGGCAGATTCATGCCGGCCCAGCCTTGGCAGGTAAGGGCCCAGGTAAGGGTATTGGGCATTCCCCTTTGGCTACCAAAACTCCCGTATCAAGGAAGTGTTTCAGGTAGGTTGTCCAGCGGCTTGGGTCAAAGTAGACGGAGGATAGGTAGACGACCACCCCACAAAGTTTGCCGCATACATGGGGCTTGGGCTCGATATGCCTCCTGGCATAAGGGGAAATGGAACCGCCCGACAACCAGACTGCGAAGCATAGGATGCCGGCGATGGAAGTGGATTTGCAATCTCGCATGGCCTCCTTGCATTGCTTTCGCCGGATGTCATTGGGATCGATGAGCCAGGAAAGAACCAGATCCAGCCCCTTTTGTTGCTCCGTTGTAAGATCTTTGTGCCGGGCCGCCTCCATGGCAGAGAGGTAAGCCCACCAGATGGCATCCCGTCGATCCATGGCAAATGCCAAAAGTCGACGAGCTTCGGCCAGGTGGCCGGCCTCAATGAAACGGTCAACCGCGACACCCACAGTAGGGTCGTCGTCGATGAGGTTGAGTGCAACCGTTGGTGTTTTGAAGAGAGCGCAAACCTCGTTGGCTTGCCTTTTGAGGGCGTGAATGGAAACGGGCGGATCCAGGATGGGATCCCCTTGTTTCACCGGAGAGGCCACCGGTTGAGCAAGGACCGCCTCAAGCAATTTCATGGCTGGTTATCCTTGTCGCGTTCTTTTTTGGTTGGGGGATTTTCAGGATGGGACTGGGTCCAGTTTTCCCAGATGTTGCCGGTGGTACGGGGTGGGGGAGTCGTCACTGTCTGGATTTTTTGGATGATTTGATCGCGGAGCTGCTGGGCGGAAAGAAGGGTCGGGGCGGGAGGAGTGTCTTTTTGCGGGGGGAGCACGGGTTTTGGGATCGTCGCCCCTTTTGGTTCTGGGATTAATCTTCCTGCTTCGGAAAGACCTTCTGCCAATTTCCGCAGGGCCTCTTTCATCGCGCGGGCCTTTCCCTGGAGGAACGAACGGTTGGCCTCATTCCGGGCCAGCTTCAATGAGTTGAAGTGGTTGCGTTCCACGATGGAAAGGTTTTGCCCTTCAAATATCTTGGGGAGCTCTTCTGCCAAACGGGTTGCTTCGCGAGCTTTTTCCGGGTCGGAAATACAGGAGGCAATTTTTGCGACTGCATCCAAAATGGTTGCCTGCCGCTTTTTGAGAGCTTCCAAGTTCGAAAGAAAAATATCGCCCATGTTTCGCCCTATTCTATGGTGGTCATGGCCGAGACCATTTCCGTTTCGGCGTCAAATTCGGCAGACAATCCCGCCGCCTCAATTTCCTTGGTCGCGTCCACCTCCTCTTCCATGGTGGCTGCGGTTGTGGTGATTCCTTCCGGGGTGACCATGAAGCGGGTCTCGGCGGAAACGAGTTGATTCGCCTCGGCACCAACAAGAGTATTTCCCGAGGAATTGAGGCTACGCGAATTCACCCCAGTGAATAGTTCGACGATTCCAGTTGAAGTAAGGCTATAACTGGCTTCGCCGCAAGTCATGACGATTCCCGTGTTGCTGATGGTGAGAGTGGTTTCGCCGGCCTGAATAACAATTCCCGCAGGCGTGATGCGGATGCAGGAAAGGAAACCTTCACCCGTGGTAGCGATACTGGCAAGCCCACCGGCGAGAAGAAGTTGAGTCGCAAGGGGGCCTCCGCCGCTGTTGAGGGAAACTTGGGTGTCGGAAATCGATAGGTTGCCGCTGGCCATTTTGGAGCTTGCCGCTAATTGCACATTTGCCCCGGGGCCTGAGGCAACCAGGTTAAATGAACCGGTCGTGTCTGTAGAATCGAGGTCAGCCTTACACCTTTCGGTATAAAGCCGGAGGGACTGGGATGCGGAAGCGTGGATAATTCCATCCTGATTGTCGCTGCTTAACACAATCAGGCCTGTTTGGGATGTAATAATGACATTATTGTATGTCATATTTAAGTCGGTTTCAGCTATGTTTGCAGTTGCCATTTTTGTATGTCTCTAATTAGGTTCGCGACAGGATGTTTTTAGGCCTTTTTCTGAATTAACCCCAAGCTTCTTGCCAAACGTTTAACCCCCCAGACCCTTTTCGGGGGAGCTGAGCTGCTTTGCACATTCTGGGTTGGCTCCGGTGCAGGGTTCTCGCTTGAAGCCACAGCGGCATCCATCCTGCTTAAGAGTAGGTTCGCCTGTTGCTCGAAAATTACAAATGTTTCTTTTGCCAATGCTAAATTGAAATCAGAAGGTAAAGTTACAGAACCTTCCGCTAGTGCGCTTTGGGATTCTGTAATTTCTGTAGCGGAATCTGCACCTGGATTGAGGGAAATTGCTTCCGCGGCAATCGTTCCGGTCGTTTCTCCATTTGTTGTGGGGACTTCATTTTGGCTGGAAGGTGTGGCTGATTTGATTTCCTGTGAAGCCTGATCTTCCTCGATTTTTGAAAACCAGAGTTTAATACGCTCCAATTCTCGCTTCATCGTGTCCACCAACCATAATGTGGTGTCTAATACAGGAACTCCTCTGTCGCTATCTGATTCAATGGTTGCTTCAAGAGCTTTGATTTTAGCGGTATACTCTTCTACGAGGTTTTGATTAGCCTCTTTTGTTGCATTTTCGATTTCTTCGTGAAGGCTACCGACTTTTGTTAAAAGGTCCGCCAGCGCCCCTTCGGCCAGCAGATTCTTTGAATTTAAATCGACAATCAGACCGTTGAAATCCGTGGTTAACTTCTCTTCCATTGACTTGATGTTTGCGATGGATGCAAAAATTTGTGTTTCATCTAGCTTTGCTTCAGCTCCTAGTTCAATCTCTTTATTCATGATATTGTTGATCCAGTCCTCTTGGTAGCCGCCCAATTGGTGAAGGACAAGGAATTGCGCCAACTCGAAAGCCATGTTTGCAATTTCCCAGGCTTTGTTTCCAGAGACGGCTTGATCTGTGGATACCAAATTTGAATATTCACTAAAGGCCCATGAAACGACAACTCCAATCCTCCATTGGGTGTTTGCGAAGCTTTCCAGCTGGGCTTGGAAAAAATCTCTGCTTTCAGTTATCTTTTGCTGTTCTTGCGATAATTTTTTCCCGCTAAAATCTGCATCAAAAAAAAGTGGATTATATTTTCCGTCAAAACCTTGCCCGTAATTATATTTTATATGATTGCAGGCTCGGTAGGTATCATAAATTGTTCCCTTGTAGTTAAGGTTTGAAACGTCCCCTACATGAACCCTGGTAAAGCCATTCCATCCTTCCTCTCCCGTGATCCCGAAATCAACAGGGCTAGGGACCTTCATTTCCCCCACAAAAGGCAAATGGGCTTTAAATAAATAAGCAAGGCGCTGGTAGAAAGTGCTTTTTTCGGTTGGAGTCCACTTAATCGTTTTATATTGCTCTACCGAACCAAGAGGGTTTTCATCCCCGATGATTGGCTCATTTCCTTTCTCGTCAATTAACTTCGCGTTTTGGAATATTCTGATAAGGTTAATAAATGTCCAAACAGACGACCCGAAAATATTTTCGGTTTGGGATCCCGCCAGATTTTGCTGAAGCGTATTTCCAAGCGCGGAATTGTATTGGGAATTTAAAATATTTCCGGCCAGGCCAGCGATTCCAGCGGTGGGGTTCATAATGACCGCCTTTTTTAGTTAATATTCGTGTTGCTTGTTGAACGGAGTGAAAACTGTCTTTTTTCCTGATTCGTGATGAGCATACTTTCGGCGTGGATATTGATGATTTCAGACCCCGGAACATCCGAAAGGGTGAGCTTGTGGCAGTTTTCGGCGGCAGATCCCCCCTGGGTCTTGGTGCGAAAACCGGAGATGTAGGTATTGCCGGGCATCGAATAAGGCAGGGTATTGGTGGAATTGTAAACACTTCCCACCACAATCGGTCGATCCGGGTCTCCCTGTTCAAAAGCCACCACGACTTCGTGGCCTACCCGAGGCCAGAAAAATGCGCCATATCCCTGGCCCGCCCAGACCTGGGCCACCCGGATCCAACAGGAGGTGTGATTGCCCTGATCTTGATCATCCCACCAGAATCGAACCTGGACACGCCCGAAAGGATCCAGGTTCGATTCCTGTTTTTCCGGCCCGGTGACGATTGCGGTTTCCACGGAACCCACGACTGGCCTGGGGATGGGAGGCCATGGCTTTTGATTCACGGAGGTGGGGACTGCCTTGAACTGATTCTCGTAATGGATATTGGCCGGTTCCCCATTCCAGAATGCTCCTTCCTGGCGGGCAATGTGAGTCAACTCCAGGACCAGCCAGGAACCATTGGCGGTCGAGTGTTTCTCCAGTTGGAACGGAAATCCAGGGACCAGATTCAAACAGGTGCTGGTTCCCTCGGCCGTGATGCCCCGACAGGCAGCGGCGATCGCCATGTTCTGGGCCCTGTTCTGGATGGCATCGTAAACACTGGATAACACGGAAGAATCTTTGGTCCCCGAGGGATTGATCTCGTCAAAGTACCGACTGGGGGAGGTAGGATTTTCCTGCCAGGCATTCGACGAGGGATTCAGGGAATGGGTGACGGTTCCCGCGACCACCTGGGATGGGCTGTTTCCCAAGCCCGTCAAAGCCTGGTTGAACAATTCAAAATGGGAGTCACGAATCGCCACCTGGGGATTGACCAGGACCTGTTTTGTTTTCCAGGATCGGATCGATTGCCGATCCATCGATCCGCCTTCGGTCTGGTTGAACTCACAGGTTCCCACCGAGGGATTGGCGGTCGTGTTATTGGTCAGGATCAGTTGGTGATTGGAGGAGGTGTGGTCCCAGTAGTGGGCCATTCCCTCCTCGAAGCAAATTCTCTGAAAAAAGGCCAGATCGGTTTCGCGGTATTGCGTGCAGTAATTACGCGTGGTGGCCTGGGGGGATATTTCCATCTTGGCGCCATGGACCCCCTTGAGGACTTCCCCCAATATCTGAGTTGCCGATTGTTGTTGGAAAATGCGGGACTGCTTGGTCAAGGACAGGAGCCATAGGCGAGGCCTCAAGACCATTTCGTAATGATCGAAATAGGCGTCGGACTGCTTGGAAGAAAACTCGGCAATGATTCCGTGGATTCTGCGCTGGACCGTTTCCTTGTACGAAAGGCGAACCAGAGCTTCCTTGCCCATCAATTGGTCAAAGTCAACCGTGGATCCGCTGGGGGCCCCGAGTTGGAGGGTGAATTCAAAAAGCCCCGATAGGCTTTCGGATCCTTGGAAGGAAAGGATAAAAAAGGCATTGGGCCCCAGTGGGGTTTCAATCTGGAAAGGCAGGGACTTTTGCGAGAAAGTAGCCATGTGCCCTTTGGATTCTGGATGGGATCAACCTTGGGTTTTCCAAGATCATGTTACGGGCCAATAAAAACCGTGGGAGCTCCAGGGCCAATATTTGTTCCCCCGTGTTCGAACATGTCACCCACGCGGCAAATCGGAATACCACAGGCAAAAACGGTTTCACTGCCCATGATCGTCGTATCGGGTGGGCCAACACAGATCGCCATATCTCCGATAATGATCGCTGGGGTTCCACAAATCAGGACCGTTGGAGATCCAGGACCAATAACGGGGCCCCCAACATGGGGAACCGGCCCGTCAAACTCAGGGCAAATGTGCATGTCCCCGATCATGGCGGCCGGCGCGGGCATGGTCTTCAATACTCCCTTGGCTGGTGATCGCTTGGACTTGGGCCCCCATCTGAGGCAGCCGGAATGGGCCTGTGATTCCCCACAAGTGGCGCGGGGGAAATCTCGAAGAGGGTAGGGCTTATTTTAAGGAATTACGCGCGAAACAAAAGGATTGGAAAATCCAGGGCGGCCTTCTTCACGAATCGCCCAATTTCATGGGTTGGAAGCACCTCTTGGGGCAGGGCAAACTCGTCATGGTTCCATGGGCAAATAGGACATTGAGAATGTAGCCTGAATGCCAACAGACCATGAGTCTTTTGTTTTTGACGTGAGTTTTCGCGGTTTTCTCGTTTTTCAGTTTGCTCAATGCGTGCCACAAACTCTGCCGATCTTTAGCGGCGCAAAACTCGAGTGGACCATTCCGGGCGAAGACTGTTGAGAATGCAAGACAGGAACGAAGGTTCGGTCGCAGCACTCCCTGGGAGAAACGTTTGGCAATTCACACGACTCCAGCGGTAAAATGTTCGAATGTGAGCGAACTCTTCCATTCGGGGTGATCCTGTGAAAGCATCTCCATTTCTCTTCGTCCTGATGAGCCTGTTCATGCTTCAAGGCTCCGTCGAGGGGCGGGGCAGAGCTGCTCAAAGCTACCTCGTTTCCAAAGATGGCAAAACAGTCACAAGCCTGGCCGATACATCCAACGATCTGTTCGATCCGTCGGCAAACGTCATGTACCGCTACCGCGACGGCAAGATCACCGCGGCGGCGATTGATCGACCCGACAAGCCGCTCTGGATCGTCGACGCCAAACCGCAGATGCAAGGTCGCTCGCTTCTCTGGCGGTTGCTGCCAGATACCGTGGTGGTGGTTGGTGACGAGGAAATCACCGCGTTCGATCGCAAGGACGGCAATGGGAAAGCCTTTTACATCACGAAAGTGAGCACGCCCCTTGGACCCGATCCCGGCCAAGATGTCTGTCCATGCGAGTAACGATTCCATTGCCCTCCGGAATGAAGAGGGCAAAGTACTTTGGACGAAGACCGAAAAGGGCAAGAAAGGAATGGCAATCGTCACTGAAGAGAACGTCCTCATTCCCTTGGTCAGCGGGCGGTCGGAGACTAAGTTGCTCGCATTGAAACCGAAAGACGGTGCCGAGCTCTGGCGAACCCCAATCCCCTTCGAGCAATTCGCGGATCAAGTCCAAGTCCGTGTCGAAGCAACCAAGAACGGCCATCTTGTTCACGTGGACTGGCTTGTGTTGGATTGAGTCATGTCACTTGTCAGCCTACTCCGGTCCCCCAATGACCCCGCCGCCTACCACAATTCCTATTGCAAAAAATGTTACAGTTCCGTAGCTTTTTCTAGCGGCCTTCTAAAGGAGTTACCATGAAACGAGCGCGGCCCGGGTTAACGTTGGTCGAACTTCTTATTGTGATCGCTGTCATAGCGGTCCTAATTTCACTGGTAGCTCCTGCTGTTTTTTATGCAAGAATTTTAAGCACCCAGGTAACAAGCAAAAATAATTTATTTTCTCTTTGTTTGGCTTCTCAGCAACGATCGGATCTGCACCATGGTCAGCTCCCTACTTGTATTCATGATCCCTCAGACAGGGACACGCTGGCCACAGTCCACTACAGCCTACTTTTGTACCTAGATGGCGGAGAGGTCTATTCTAAACATCTTTTTGACACGAATTATTATCCGTCCGGATACAGCTTCCCAGCATTCGTCAATCCCGCTGACTTTACGCTGTCACTAATTGATCATTCACGAGTGTGCAGCTATCCTGCAAATGCACAAGTCTTTGGTAGAAAAGCTAATTTAAATGGATCTTTTTCAGACGGAACATCAAGAACCGTTTTGTTTTCAGAACATTATGCATATTGCAAAAATGTGCTTTTTCATTACAATTCAAACCAGTATATTTCAGAGGGTGTGTCGTTTCGGAGGTCGACATTCGCCGATGGCGGCATTCCAGGGTTTTCAACATACGGTGACGTTTATCCGGTTCCTTTTTCGTCTGCTCAAGGAACAATGCCAAGTGTTTCTGGTAAGACCTTTCAAGTCCGTCCATCCGTCGCCGATTGTGATCCAACCATTCCTCAAACGCCTCATTCGGCTTTGCTTTGCGGCTTCGCTGATGGAAGTGTGCGAACTGTAAGCCATAGCGTTTCGGAAAACGTGTTTTGGTCCGCGATCACAATGAACGGGAGCGAAGCCGCTTCGCTGGACTGAGGCTCGCACAGCTAATAAAGCAATGTTTGTTGTTATTAATCAGACATAAAGAAGTCGTTACTTGTAAAGCTCGATCTCCACCCCTTGAGTGGCATTTAAATTCTGGTGATCTCATTAATCAAGGCCCGAAAGTCGATCCTCTACAAATCCCAAACAAAACTCGCCCTGAATGGTAGAATTGAGCCACGCAAGACGCATAGGCTATCTTTCGTACGCGATCTGCCAGCGTCTTTGCTGGTCGAGCAAGCGTGCCCATGCAGGCAATTGCGCCTGCAATCCGTGAAGAAAATTTACTGTCTTGCTGGCGTGGGACGCTGCGGTGAAAACAGCATGCTTGTCATTTTTCAAAACCCTTAACCAATTAGCGATTTAGGCGGATTGGTCTCAGCCTCTCGTCAATATGAAGGAACTGAACCATGGACTCGTTCAGGATTTTGGATTAAGATAATGTTTAAATCTCTTGCGCGTTATGCCTTTAGAACCTTCTTAATAACTAAATCTTTTGGTACTCTATATACGATGTTGTCATCAGCTAAATAACAAGAGGTTAATTCCACTGCAGTTTGCAATAGTCAATGACGAACCCAAGGAGGCTTTTCCAGGTGGGCGTGGAAAATGCCCTCAATGTGGATCCGAAATGGTGGCCAAATGCGGTCCTCGAATTATGCCTCATTGGGCCCATCATCGAACGCGAAATTGCAATCTTTGATGGGAAAACGAGACACAGTGGCACAGGAATTGGAAGAATCTTTATCCAATAAATTGCCGAGAGATCTGTCATACGGCAGATGATGGGGAAATTCATCGGGCTGATGTAAAAACACCCACTGGAATCATTGTTGAGTACAGCATCCAGCAATGAATGACAAAGAGCGTGTATCTAGAGAAGAATTTTACAAGAATTTGGTTTGGGTCTTGGATGGTATCACCTTCCGCCAGAACTTCGACATCTTCCACATGTTACCCGCGCCCGATTCACACATCGCGCAAGACATCGTATGGGCGAAGGCGAAACGGTACATGGAGGGAGCAAACAGAAGTCTCTTCTTCCGCGTTTCGGAAGCACGAGAAGAAAACCCCGCTGCCACAAAAGCCACGATCCGCAGCGGTTGGATCCATAGCCTAACCGAAATAGAGGAAGGGCTGCGACTTTCATATCGAGGGCATCATCAATACGATTGGATTCGACCAAGAAAAACGTGGCTTGATTCTAGATGCCCTGTTTACATTGACTTTGGCAACGAATACTTAGTCAAGCTTTGCATCTATGATGAATCGGGCTTGGCCTGCATTCGGCTTGTCACTAAAAGAAAGCTCCTGCACGATTCAATGCATGAAACACGTGGGGAAGATATCGCGACTAGATTCTACCCAATCGGTAAAGGACAGCACGAACGAGCGCCTCAATAGCAGTTAAAATACCACAACTGTATTTCGGACCTTTCTTTTTGACTAGATAACGAGCGGCCCAACCAAAGAGAAAATTGAGAACATCAATAAATTAGTGCATTTATATCTTACTAGGTTATGCGCCAATTTGCTTTGTCATATTCAGTGAGCTTAATTCAATCTGCTCCGATGCGCGTTGATTTGAAACTTTGGGAGAAGGAGCTTTGATCAATGCCCCTGTAGCTTTCCTTGAATCTTCTGCGCGCTTTTTTAAGCCTTTCACGAATTCATCCAGATTCTTCAGATCTGCGGCAACTTCATCTGGTGAAGGAACCTGGGAACCAATAGCTCCTGCTGAATCATGCCCTGTCAACCAAGTGGAACATTTACCCATGGCATTTTCAATCACAACATAATCTCCCTCTTCAATGATGACCGACTTCAGCCTTTGCGTCTCAATGCTTGGCCGAAATCGTTGAATGACATCGTTGAGCAGGACTTCTTCGATCGCTCGTTCCCATGTTTCGCGAAGTTTACCATAGAAATTGGTCAGATGCTTTTCGTATTCACTCGGCGATTCTGAGTGGATTCTCTTGAATTTGGCGCTTTCGTTCCTTAGCGATCCGAGTCGTTGGCTTGTGGCGCAAGCATGCCATGGCAATCCGGTTGCCGACGCGCATTCACCTGGACCTGTTGGGGACCATGCAATGTTCTGAATTAAAAGTGGCGCTTGCTGCTCGGCGGCCTCACGTTCTAACGCCAACAACATCACAATGTCATGGGTAAAAACGATGACCTGACGAGACTTACTTTCTTCAACAAGACGTTTTGCCACCATTTCTCTGTGCCGGTGATCAAGTGAACTCACAGGATCATCGAATATAATCGGCGAGGCAGATCCGCTCGCCGATATTTCAGCGAGGAATGAAGAGATCGCAATGACTCGCTGCTCTCCTTCGCTTAATATTTTTGAAGGTTTAACTGAATCGGCGACAACGAGTTGATGTTTTGTCTTCCCTTTCTGTCCCGATTTTTTTACCTGGACAGGCGCAGACCGCAAGCCGAACCAATCCAGCTCTTTTTTCAGCTGTTTCATTAGATGCTCCTTCACAGCACGTTCCATAAATTCTGAGCCATATTTAGTTATTGAATTTGTCTCAAGCGCCTTTTCACATTTTTTCAAACGTGACTCCCGTTGTTTTAAAGCAATAAAATTCTTGACGGATTTCAATTGCGCTTTGAGGCAATCGCGATCAATAAGCTCTACAAGCTCATACGAAATCCTCTTAAATTCCTCTGGATTTTCTGCCTCATCATACTGTTTAGCGCTTACCTCCATTTTATCAATTTCTTTTTTGATATCTCCTGTAGGGTTATATATGCAGTTTTTTAAAGGCAACTTTTTATTTAAAGCCAATGACGCGGAAACCGAATCTTTTAAGCTTGTGTATTCCAAGAAAAACAATCTCACGTTGTTTGCCAGGTGATTACTTACCGCCTGGATATCTCCCATTAAAGAATGGTCATTGTCGAGCCAATTTACAGCAACATTATCAACAAGCGCTGCTTCAGCAGTTAGCCTGGATACCGCTTCACTATGGCGTCTTTCGGTGTCATTCTTTATAAATTGCTCAAATCGAACTAATCGATCCGCTGAATCAGAAGCAAGCGGCTGCTGACACAACAAGCAGACCGCCCCATTTCGAACAACCGGGAATGGCTCGGCAGGGTAGGCAGCTTGTTCAGAAAAGGCCTTCGCTGCGTCAAAAAGCAAGCGCCATGGATCAGTTCCAGTGGCTTTTAATGGATCACCTTTAAACGCATCGTTGCATGCCAGATCCGCGGCGTCCTTCGCCACATTTACGCCAATGCGGAGCTCTTCTAAAGTGGCGAGTGATTCTTCAGATAGGATCGTTGCGATTGACGTCATCTTCTCAATCAATTGCTCAAAGCGGGCCTTTGTACGTCGCAACTGCGAGGCTTTTGCTTTAGGTGAATCTGTCTTCGCTGATGCGACAAGCGCCCGCAGTTCTTCTAGACGAGCAACTTCCACCTCACTCAACATTGCCAAAGAGTCCAATTTCATTATATCGCTTTCAGCTGTCAGCGATCGAACAACCCGGCCGGCTGCTGAGGAATCCGAATACTGCGCCGCCTGCTCAAATTGTGTTGGGTTCCTACGGATTTCAGCTGAGATTTTTTCCTTCAGTGTCGTGCAAAGCGCGGCCAGTTTTGGGAAGACATCGAGGCCGTATGGCAAATAGACAACTTCATTTGCATCGTCAACAAAAACTCTGGCACAATGACTATCAAAAACGGCTACCTCACCGAGAACATCCGATACTGCAGCTCCTGACGTCCACTGGAACGCAACGTTCTTACCGTCTACTAATAATTCGATTGTCGCCTTAGGCTTAGTATTGACTGGCTTAAGGACATTGACAAGGATTGGATCACCTTTGTCACGTGCTTGACACGCGTGCTTGAACACACGGGCGTATCCTGATTTTCCGGCACCATTCTCGCCGTAAACTATAGTCATGCCGTCAAGGCAGAACTTAATTGATTGGCCAGAAACCAGTGCGTTTACGTTTTCAAGACTGTGAATCTCGCTCACTAGCACTGTTCTTTTGACAGCGCTTTGGCTCTCAACAATTGTCGAGAACGGAGACGGAAATATTCTCGGTAAATCATTATCGATAATCCCGTGCGCTTCTAACAGCAACCGTGTAATCTGATTTTCATCACTCGCTGTCAATTTCTCTTGTGTAAATAGACGACGAACAACATCACTTTGCCAGTCAGGCAGTTGCTTTGCCCAGATGCTGATTTCTTGGACGATATTCATCGAAATAATCCTCCTACCAATGATTGCTGTGATATTTTTGGCGTGTTTGGCGACCGTATAGGGAAACCAAATTTTTTGTTCGGCCGCGCTCGCTCCTGCCACTGTTTTTTCAGATGACGAATTGGAACAATTGCAGCACAAAAAGGCACACTTCTTCTGTATATTCGATCCGGCTAAACCTTGATCAAGAAACTAACAGATTATCGAAATGGAGGACCATTTTCGTGACCATCGATACATCTATCGGGGAGTGCCTATCGCCCGTGCACCTGGCTCACTTCATTTTGCGGTAGTCGAACAGGAGTCTGCGCGGCATCTCCGGTTTTTCGGACCTCAATCGTCGCAAAGTGGCGGGTGAATCCGATGGTAGGCAAAACACTAAAGCGCTCGTCAATAATGCCGTAATAGTGGCCTCAAACGAGGCTAGCCTCTTTCGGATTGGCCAACCGAATTTCATTGAAATCTGCGAGTTATTGCCGAGGCTCCGAAGCCCGGAGCTCGATATCCCCCCTCTTCTCTCCTCATCCTTTGACGTATTGAACGATCTAGTCTTCGTCCAGCCAAAAGCCTTCAATCAGTCTGAATAAAACAGTGCATCAATAATGCGTTCGCTCCTGCGTTTCTAGCTCCACTGCTTCGTTTCCCATGGTGGTAATTTGCATTTGGCTTGCGGATGCACATCATGTTTCCACTACCGTTCCAGCTTGAAATTCCAATCCAGACCGAATGAACGTCTCCTTCAAGTTAATACCTTGGTGGCCGAGCGCCAGTAATTAGCCTATTCGGCACACTCAATAGTCCTGCGGTTGCTAAATCTTCCGTCGGTCAGTCATTATCTACTGGTTATGCCTTGGACCCCACCGCATTGTTGACGTGGCATCTGCCTTGCTGCCTACCATGATGGGCGAACCAGAATTGGCGGGACTCTCGGAAGAACGGTTTAGAGAATCGCGCGATGGTGCGTGGCCTCCGTATTTCATACGGTGGAAAACGGCCAAGCACTGCCGAGCTTTAGCGGCGCAAAACTCAAGTTGACGTAAGTTCCAGGAGAACTAAGTAGTTGCAAATTGGGCCCTGCGGGATTCGAACCCGCAACCAAGGGATTATGAGTCCCCTGCTCTGACCGTTGAGCTAAAGGCCCGGAGGAAATGGAACAAACGGGCGCCGTGAGACCGGTTTGCAATCATTTTCGATCCAAACCTATTTTACCCTTTCCAGTAGGGTTTGCCAGATTAGGTCTTCGGCAAATGTCGGACCTTGTGAATCTGCTCAAAACACCGCACTATCATTTCCTTCGACTGAGTATCAAACTAGCTGCGACTCGCCCCACCCCAGAGCACTCAAGGAACGCCGAAAACATGCCGCAATCTCTTGCCATGGTCAGTCTTGTGGTCCGCGATTACGACGACGCGATCCGCTATTTCACGCAGATCCTGGGGTTTGACCTGTTGGAGGACACGCGCCTTAGTGCCGAGAAGCGATGGGTGGTCATTTCGCCCCCGGGAAACCGAGGCGCACGCCTGCTCCTGGCCCGGGCCTCCAACAAGGATCAGGAAGACCATGTCGGCAACCAGACCGGCGGGCGCGTGTTTCTTTTCTTGTGGACGGATGATTTCTGGCGGGATTACCGGTCTTACCAGGCCAAAGGCGTCACGTTCGTGGACGGTCCCCGCCGGGAAGAGTATGGCATGGTCGCGGTCTTTGTGGACCAGTACGGCAATAAGTGGGATCTCGTGGAAAAGGCCAATGGGATCTAAAGGCCGGTTTCACCGGTTCTTTACGAACTTCGAAGCGACTTCCCTGCCCTGTCCGATAGGGTAACAGCTACCGGCCAGCCTCCCTCCTTCCACAAACATCATCAGCTTCTGGAAAATCGTGTCATGAAACTGCGAACCGCATGTTGCTCCGTCGTTTCCTTGGGAATCATGGGGTTGGTCGTTTGGGGGATCCAAGATCCCAAGGAGGCACCGGGAAAGCCGCGCTATTTCAAAGGCAATTTGCACACCCACTCCCTCTGGAGCGACGGGGATGATTTCCCCGAAATGATTGCCGACTGGTACAAGGCCAAAGGGTACGACTTCCTCGCGCTGACCGAGCACAACGTCATCGCCGTGGGCAAACGCTGGGTCGATGCGGAAAAGGACGACACGCGCAAGAAGGCGATTGTCAAAGCCCAAAAACGCTTTGGCGCCGATTGGGTGGATCTGCGCACCGAGGGCGGCAAAAAACAGGTTCGGCTCAAAACGCTTGCCGAAGTGAAATCCAAGATCGAGACGCCCGGCAAATTCCTCATGATCTCGGCCGAGGAGGTCACGCATTCGTTTCAAAAGCTGCCGGTGCATATGAACGCGATCAATCTGAAGGAAGCGATCAAGCCGATCGACGGGTCGTCCGTCTCCGAGACGATCGCGGTCAATCTGCGTCTGGTTGACGAGAAGCGCAGAAAGTCGGGCGAGCCCACATTGTCCTTCTTGAATCACCCGAATTTTCAATGGGGGGTCAATGCCAACGACATGATCAAGGCGGAGGAACTGCGCTATTACGAAGTCTACAACGGTCACCCGGGAACGAACCAAAACGGCGACGCCAAACGCCCCTCCGCCGAGAAACTCTGGGACCTTGTTTTGTCCAAGAGGGTGCAAGCGAATCAGGGCTATTATTTACGGGGCCTGGCCACCGACGACTCCCACAATTACCATGTCCGCGCCATGAACAAACCGACCCCCGGCCGCGGCTGGGTCATGGTGCGCGCCAGGGAGCTCAAGACCGAAGAACTCATGGCCTGTCTGGAAAGCGGTGATTTCTACGCCTCGACCGGAGTCCTGCTCGAAGACGTGCAGGTGGGACCAAAAACCTTGGCGGTCAAGATTCAAATGCAGCCCGGAGTGACCTATAAGACGACCTTTATCGCCACGCTCAAGGATGGCGAACCGGGCGTTGTCGTCGGCGAGAGCGATGGCAAGGAACCCAGCTACACGCTCACCGGCAAGGAACTCTATGTCCGTGCCCGAGTCGATTCGAGCAAGGACCACCCCAATCCTTCATTTAAAGATGAAAAAGAAAGCGCCTGGACCCAACCCCTGATTCCTTGATTTGTGGGGGGAGGTAAGGCTGGGGAATGGGGCTCTTCAAAAGTCATTTCACGCGGAGACGCGGAGAGCACGGAGAAAAGAAAAATCCACTGCCGATCCCAAGGCTCTTTTGTGTGCGTGCCGTCCAACGGGCTTTGGACTAAACCTCTTCACTCTGAGAGTTGGAGGGCGCGGAGAAAAGCAAAAACAAGAGGCGAACCTTTATTGACTCCTTTGCGTCAGGCTCCAGGCCTGAAGGGGTCTTACTGCGTGGCTCTCAAACAATTCGATCGCAAGAGAACAGGACTGTACAAGCAAAAAGCACGCATCCAAAACAACCGTCATTTCTCCCCCAGCCAAAAACTCTCAGGTAACGGTGCGTCGAAATCCTCTGAAACCGATACAGCTCCAAGGTGGAGGCCTGGCATTCGGTTCTTGCGCTGAACCATCGGGACCAATCGGACACGCGCGACCACTCCGTCATAAAGGATCACCTCTTGGCCTGCTGCAGCAAGCGCCAACAGTTCGTCGATTCGGATCGGAAGTTCGCGAATGTCGATGATGGTTTTCATCAGTCCCATCCAAGGATCAAGCCAGAGCGGTGAAGGTCGCTGGGTTCCTCAATGATCCCCATTCGATTGGAGCCGATAACAGGAAAATGGAAAATCCATTCGCCTGCAATCCTGTTGAAATCAAGCATTTCTCACGCGGAGACGCGGAGAGCACGGAGAAAAGAAAAATCGACTGCCGATCCCAAGGCTCTTTTGTGTGCGTGCCGTCCAACGGGCTCTGGACCAAACCTCTTCACTCCGCGAGTTGGAGGCCGCGGAGAAAGGAAAATACAAGAGGCGAACCTCTACTGGTTCCTTTGCGCCTTTGCGTTCTTGGCGCCTTTGCGTTGAACTCCTACTCTCGACCCCCAGTCATTCCCCAACACAAACAATATTCCCTTGTCCTTTGCGTCTTTGCGTTCTTGGCGCCTTTGCGTTGAGCTCCTACACTTCACCACCAGTCATTCCCGAACACAAACCACATTCCTTAGTCCTTTGCGCCTTTGGTCCCTTTGCGCCTTTGCGTTGAACTCCTTTTCTTGACCCTCAGTCAACCTACCTACACAAACAGCTCCCGCACCGCCTTGCCCTTACCGTCTTCGGTCGCGTAGAACGGACGGCGTTCGATGTCGAAGGCGGTCTTGGGGCTGATACCCATGGCGGTGAAGATCGTTGCGTGCAGGTCGGTGATGGAGACCGGGTTCTTGATCGCCACCAGGGGTCGTTCTTCGGCGGTCGCGCCGTAGACGAGGCCTTTTTTCATGCCGCCGCCCCACATCACGACGCTCGTGCCGCCGGTGAAATGGCGGTGCAGGCCATAGTGCTTGGGGGTTTCCAGGGTGTCGCCCTTGACCGTGACCTGGTCCTTGGCGGCGGAACCGGGCACGCCTTCGATGAGGGCGTCGCGGCTAAACTCGCTGGCCAGGACGATCAGGGTGCGGTTAAGCAGGCCTCGTTCTTCGAGTTCGAGGACGAGCCGGGCGATCGGTGCGTCGATCTCCTTGTGCATGCGGACAAGCGTGTCGTGACCGTCGGCATGCGTGTCCCAGTGGAAGAACGGGATGTATTCGGTGGTGACTTCAATAAAGCGCGCGCCGGATTCGACGAGGCGGCGCGCGAGCAGGCAGCCCTGGCCGAAGCGGCTGTTGCCGTAGGCGTCGCGCGTTTCCTTCTTTTCAAGGGATAGATTGAAGGCGATGCGATCCTTGGAGCTGAGCAGGCGGTGGGCATTTTCCATCGAGCGCAACATCGATTCGCGCTGGTAGTCGCTCAGAAATTCTCGTTCGGGGCTCAGATCGACGAGTTTCTTGTAGGCCTTGCTGCGGTTTTCGAAGCGTGCGGCATCCATTCCCTTGGGGGGCCGGACCGATTGGGCTGCTTCCTCGGGAACGGGGAGGTTCATCGGTCCGAATTCGCCGCCGAAGAAGCCGGCCGTGGTGAACGCCTTGAGCTCTTCGGTTTCTCCATGGCCTTCGAGACGCTGGCCAATGTTGATGAAGGCGGGAATTGCCGGGTTTCTGGGGCCGAGGACACGGGCCATCCAGGAACCGATGTGGGGGCAGGCGACCGTTTGGGGCGGGACATAACCGGTGTGCCAGTGATATTGGTGCCGCGAGTGGAGGATATTGCCCAGGTCAGGCTGAACCGCCGAGCGGATCAAGGTCGCGCGATCCATCACCTTGGCGATGTTTTCCAAACCTTCGCAGATCTTGAGACCATCGACCGAGGTGTTGATTGCGGGGAAGGTGCTGAGCACGTCCTTGATCGGCAAGCCCTTGCGAAACGGGGAGTATTTCTTGGGATCGAAGGTGTCGGGTGCGGCCATGCCGCCGCCCATCCACAAGATGATGCAGCTATCGGCCGTCGCCGGAACTTTTTCGTCCGCGGCGGACGCGCGCAGGCGCGGCTCGGAAAAGCCCATCGTTGCCGTGGCGGCGGCGGCGAGTTTCC